>Ga0233412_10000405_pt1 | contig 25392 bp, 24 predicted proteins | sample Na_anoxic_4_MG_FD_180667 | JGI IMG/M metagenome (GOLD analysis project Ga0233412, IMG submission 180667) | Seawater microbial communities from Saanich Inlet, British Columbia, Canada - Na_anoxic_4_MG | ecosystem: Environmental > Aquatic > Marine > Inlet | place: Canada: British Columbia...
TAAAATATCCAAAAAAGAAATTAAACGCAGACCATTTTTAAAAATGGATATAACAGGGCATATCTCTTCACTAAGAAAAACGAATAATAGATATGCAAAATTATTCATTATAGGAAATAAAGCCGGGGCAGGTCATGGTCATTGCGATAAGGGAAGTTTCATATATGAATATAATGGTGAAACCTTTTTGATGGATCCGGGAATTTGTTCGTATGACAATCCGCTGAGTATTGAACTTAAAGCCCCCGATAGGCATAACATGCTGGTTCCATATGGTGCCACAGAGATTCCTTACCCTGAAAATCCATTGGGGGCTGACATATTGCCTTCTGCATCCGGTGATGAGTCTTTTGTAAAAGCTGAAATTGATTTAACGCCGGGATGGGACGGGTGGTATAAACTCTGGAAACGTTCTATTATAAGCACTTCACCGGAAGAACTCGATATTATCGATAATTTTGTTCTTGAGAAAGGGAAGGGGGTAGTTATGATTCTTAACAGTCCCCTTGAGATTGAATTGGTAAATGATTTTGCGATTATACAAGGAAAGACCGGCCGGTTATTTGTGTCTATTCCAGAGGGATGTGAAACCGAAGTAGAGTTTTTATCCCATCCTGATACAGCTCAAAACAGACTGATGATTTATAAAGAGGGTATGTCGGGCGAGTTGAAAATCAGTATGCGAATGGAAAATACATTAAAAAAAGAAAATATGAACTAGTCAGTTTAATTTAAAGATTCTATAGTCTTTGTTCTATTTGATTATATTTTTAATTTCAACAAAGACAATGAAAACTGATGTTAGCAGATAAGAAAACACACAGCGGTAACTGCTATAAACTTAATTTTCTTGTTCAATAAAACACTTATTAAATATCAAGTATTTCCCAGTTTGAATCAATTTCAGACAGCATTGAAGTTATTCTGCCGGAGTATTCCGGATTGCCTGAAAGATCATTCATTTCCAGCGGGTCCTTAGTAAGGTCGAAAAGCGAAACCAATGGTCCGTCAGGCAAAATATATTTGATTAACTTGAAGCCATTTTTTTTAAGTCCCGCTACATGATTCCTGTATCGGAGGAAAAGGCTGTCTCGAATTTTAATTTCCTTTATGAAAGTTGGAACCAGTGATTTTGCAGCACATGTCCCAGGCTTTGCAAGTCCCAGAAAATCAAGTATTGTAGGATAAAGGTCAGCTATTAAGACAGGTTCAGACCGTCTTTCTCTTCCGGGTAATCCGGGTCCTGCCATGATTAACGGAACCCGGATGCTATGTTCATATAGATTCTGCTTTCCCATCAGTCCATGGCTGCCCACAGCAAGTCCGTTGTCTGCCGCAAATATTAAAATGGTATCTTCAAGAAGAGATTCTTCATCAAGCCTGTTAATAATTTTACCAATGCAGTCGTCAAGGTGCGATACCATTGCATAATATTCTGTCAGATGTTTCTTTACAATATGTTCAGTTCTGGGATGCGGTGCAAGTCTTTCATCTCGTGTATCCGTGCCACAGAATTCAAAAGGATGGTACGGCATGTAGTTTTCAGGCAGTTTAGTATCTTCTTTATCATACAGATCAAGAAATCTCTTTGGCATAGTTCTTGGGTCATGCGGGGCCATGAATGCGGTATATAGAAAAAATGGTTTTGCTTTATCTCTATTGTCAAGAAAACTGATTGTGGCATCTGCAAAGAGTTCCGAAGAATGCTTTCCCGGAGTTATATGGTCGCAGCTATATTCAATTGTTTCGTTGGTGTTATATGGATTCCTTGATTTATATATTTTTTTGTTATATTTCCCTAAAGGATCAAAATTATTTGCAGGGACATTCCAATGGTCATCCATACCGCCAAAGAAAATTTCAGCTCCGCTAGAAAAGCTTCTCGCGTAAGATTCCGTTCCATTGTGCCATTTCCCGATTCCATGGGTTTCATATCCGTTTTCACGTAAAATTTCACCTAGCATTAAATGATCTTTAGGAATATATCTGCCTGCCTTTGCAAGACCTTCAAGCAACCTTCCTGTGTGTAGCATTGCTCTACTCGGCATACATACTGCTCCGCTTGTTCCACCCGGAATGTGGGCATTCTCATACATTACTCCCATTTTGGCCATTCGTTCCAGATTAGGTGTAAAAACTTCATGACTATCAATCATCCCATAACGCATATCATCAGCAAATAAAAGAATTACATTTTTCATAAGTTAATAATATCATAACAAGCATTTTCCTGGGGCTGCTGTTATGAAATTGCATAATAGAGTGCAAATTTACCTTGGGCTTATTTGTAGAATTGCAAAGGGGAGAGAAAAAGGATATCATTGAAAAGGACAGTAAATATGAACTGTTGGGGTAAGTCATGAAGAAAACCAGTAAGAAAATCATTAAGAGTTTTAGGGATGCCATTAGAGGAATAATCTATATTTTCCAGACCCAGAGAAATTTCAGGATTCAACTTGTATGTTTTGTTCTTGCGACCGCCGCAGCTTTCATTTTGCGCCTTAATTTTGCTGAAACAGCGGTTATAATATTCGCCGGAGGTCTGGTTCTTGTAGGTGAAATGATTAATACAGGCCTTGAAAAGTTAGTTGACCTTATCAGCCCTGATTATAACCCTTTAGCAGGGAAAATCAAGGATATATCCGCAGGCGTTGTTTTGGTCAGTTCAATTTTAGCGGTTCTTATTGGGCTTATCATATACATTCCGGCAATAATTGGTTTATTTAAATAGGGAGTATGTCATGAGAATTTTATTTTTAGATTTGGATACGCTGAGAGCTGACCATCTTGGGTGCTATGGATACCTTAGGGACACATCTCCGAATATTGATAAAATTGCAAAAGAAGGCGTCAGGTTCAATAATTATTACACTCCGAATGCGCCATGTCTTCCTTCAAGGGCGGCTTTGATAACAGGTAAATTCGGAATCCATAGTGGTATAGTCAACCACGGTGGTTCGACAGCGGATATTGATAAAGAGGGTGCGGACAGGGGTTTTACCAGTGAGATAGGCAATGAATCCCTTATCGCAATGCTTAGAAAAGCAGGATTCAAAACAGTGTCAATAAGCCCATTTGCAGAAAGACATTCCGCATATTGGTTCTATTCAGGTTTCAACGAGATACATAACACCGGCAAAGGCGGAATGGAATCAGCCGAGGATGTGACACCTGTCGTAATGGACTGGCTTGATAGAAATGCTATGGAGGACAATTGGTTCCTTCATATTAACTACTGGGATGCCCATGGGCCTTACCGTGCGCCTGACGAATTCGGCAATCCGTTTGAGAATGAACCGATTCCTGAATGGATTACTGAGGAAGTAATGCAAAAACATGCTAAAAAAATCGGCCCTCACAGTGTAAATGACATACATATGTATAATTGCACCCCATGGCCGGATTATCCTAAATATCCGGGCAGTATCTCTGGTTTAGAGGGTGCAAAGATAATGATGGATGGATATGACTGTGGAATCAAATACATGGACAGCCATATCGGGCAGATTATCAACTCATTGAAAGAAAAGGGTGTTTGGGATGATACTGCCGTGATTGTTACCGCTGACCATGCAGAAAATATGGGGGAACTTGGCATCTGGGGAGAACATGGTACTGCTGACAACATAACACCTAAGATTCCTATGATTATCAGATGGCCTGGGATGGAAAAGGGAATTTCTGACGATGGTCTGCACTACAATCTTGATTTGGCTCCGACACTTGCTAAACTACTTGACCAGAAATGCATGCCGTCTTGGGAAGGGGAGTCGTATCTTCTGGCTCTGCAGGGTAAAGATTGCGGCAGGGAAGAACTGATACTTGAGCAATGTGTGCATGTTGCCCAGAGAAGTGTCCGTTTCGGTGACTGGTTGTATATGAAGACATATCACGATGGATACCATTTGTTCCCGGATGAAATGCTGTTTAATGTGACGGAGGATCCATACGAACAGAACGACCTGGCAAAGGAATATCCTGAAAAGTGCCATGAGGGAGCCTGGAGGATATTTAACTGGCATGGCAGGATGATGGCAACAAAGAAAGATGCTGTAGATCCCTTATGGCAGACAATCCGGGACGGCGGACCTTTTCACGCAAAAGGAGAACTCGCAGGTTATGTTGAACGGCTCAGGGGAACAGACAGGGAACAAGGGATAGAGGAATTAATAAGGAAACATCCGGAGGAGTTTGAAGATTGAATATGGGGAATATTAAAATTGAAACCCTGAAGCTTGGAGGCTCAAACAGCTACCTGCTGGAGTGCCGCAATGGGTACATTCTAGTTGATACTGGTATGAAAGGCGCCGGAAAAAAGCTATCCGAAAAACTCAATGAAATGGAGCTAAAACCAAAGGCTATTAAAATGATTTTGCTGACGCACAGTCATTATGATCATGTACAGGGACTAGAAGAAATTAAGCAGCTTACACACGCGCCGGTTGCCATTCATAAGGATGAGCTTGCCATGTTCGGCAGGGAATCGTTGATGAATAATGAATCATCGTTTATATTCAGATTGATTATTAAAATATTCGGTGGGATTACACCTGATACGGATGAAAAGGCAATTAAAACGGACATTCTAATAACTGATGATATGGACTTAGATAATTACGGTGTGGATGCAAAAATTGTCCATACACCCGGGCATTCTCCCGGCTCAGTCTGTATAGTAACCGGGGATGGGCAGTGCATATGCGGGGATACACTTTTTGATATGTTTCCGGGCACCCACTACCCGATAATCGTTTACAATAGGATAAAACTGGCCGAAACTTATAGAAAACTAGATTCGATGAATCCTGCTGTTTACTATCCGGGACACGGGAAGCCTATAACGCGTGAAAAATTTAAATCTAAAATAATGAACCGCGATAAATATTTCAGGACCGGGGGATAGTAATTTGACATCCGGAATCACATTTGCCAAGGCTGATTTTAATGCATATTTACAACAATATACGGTTCATAAAGTGTTACACGATAATAACAGATTTAACCTGGGTTCAAAAAGCATCAGACTTGCCATAATTGATGATATTAATTCTTGTTATTATATATATATAAACGGTGCTTATGCCGGCGGGTCTATAATGGATAAAGGCAAAATCAAGCATCCCTTTCTTTTGCCCGGTTCCAGATATATCTTAAGGATATAATTCAAATACTTCATAAAAAGGCAGCTGAAAAAGCAGATTTTAAAAAAGGTATAGTTTGTCTTCCATCTGATTCAGTGCAGGCGGAGATTTTTCTTATGCTTGGGTATGAAACTGTAAGGAAAATGAGGTGTATGATTGGACCTTTGAATAATTTCATCTGGAATGCTCCCGACGGATATTTACTCAAGCAGCCGTCAGAAAGTGATTTGAAGCTTATTGCTAAACTATTTTATAAGGCAAATATCAATGATCCATGGCACCAGCCTGTCACAGAAGAAGGTTTCCTGAGAGGTGCGGTAAGATATTTTGATGATAATCAGGTAGATAGGGTTCTTGAAACATCAACATTGTGTTTTGATATAAAAACCGGGGAACCTGTAGGCGGATGCCTAATATCCATTGATGAGGCATACCCGTTTGTTTATGACCTGCATGTCCTTAAAGAACACCGCCGAAAGGGAATTGCTTCAGCCATGATGAAAAAAGCAATGAGCATTATGTCAGTACAGCATAAGTTTATGAGGTTATTCGTTATTGATGGGAATCCTGCAGGAAATCTTTATGATAAGCTTGGTTTTATAACCGGGAACCCGGTTTATATCATGAACTATAAACTTGGTTAAAGGTTTATTGTTTACTTCTCTTTTCCCGGTATTGCCTCGGAGAAATCCCGGTATTTTGCTTAAATATCTTTGAATAATAACTTTGGTGCTCAAATCCGACCAGCATCGCTATGTCCGACAGGGGAATATCCTCGTCAAACAGAAGCTTTTTACTCATTTCAATACGCACACTGTTAAGATATGAATTGAAGGATGTCTTCATTTCTTTTTTGAAAATCCGGCTGAAATATGACGGGCTTAAGGCAGCATTTTCTGAAACTTCGTCGAGGGTTACCTTTTTCATGTAGTTGCGTCTAATGTATTCAATTGATTTATATATGACGTCAATATGCTTCACGTCCTGAAGATCAAACACACATTCTGTAAACCTGTCGATTATCCTGGACATCCATAATGTCAGCTGCTCAACGGATGTAAAGTTGTTAATCTGATTCAAATAAGTGTAATTCATACCGAAAATCTGATTGGGATCTGCACCTCCGTGAAGAGCAGCCCTGGAAAGAACTACAACCAACTCAAGTACACGTGCTTTTATCAAGTCGAATTTTGCGCCGGTTGCGAAGAACGTATGTGCCAGGATTTCGCTTAAGATCTTCTGGGCACCGTTCTTATCGCCAAGGCTTATCATGGTTATAAGCTTGTTTTCTTTGTCAAGGGGATAGCTGTCTGCACCTGTTCCGCCCATGGTCTTGAGATGCTGCATATACTGGCCGATATCAGCCTGGAGGTCCATGGCTGTCGCACTGTCTTCAAATTTGCGGTTGTAAACGCTGAAGTAAAGCAGCTGAGACAGGGAATCTACAATTTTTGGATTCTTAACAGGTATTTTTTTATGGATGCTTTCAGGGTTCTCAACAATATTACTTAGATTTTTATACTCTTCCTGAGTGATGTCAGCGTGGGTGACCATCATAACGGGACCTGCGACAACACCACCGTGCTGTTCGCCGTCTTTATATAATGGCGTTACCCAGTGGGTCAGGCCGAGATGGCAGAAAAAGACATATTTTCCACCGAAGCGGTCCGATTGTATGCATCCGTAGTGATGGGTTTTGTCACACTTGCCCCCCGTCTTGTCATTTGCAATACTGCACAAGCTGCATGCCTCGGAAACACACGAAAGATGAACAGTATCACCCAGATTATCGACAATTCTTACATCGACGCCGGTTGATACCGAATATGAATTAACTATTTCAATCAGATTATTCAAATTGTAGCTCTTCTCTGACATTATCTGCAGCCTTTCAATATTTACAATTAATTATACATTGCTTAAGCTATGTTGCCTATGATTGGAATTCGGACTTAAGGGGACGTGAGAATAGCTTCATGATTCCATCTTTAATATCCAGATTATCATATATAACGGAATAAACTACTTTAGAAATCGGCAGGTCCAGTTTATATTTTTCTGACAGCATGACAAGTGACTTCACAGTTGTCACGCCTTCGGCAAGCATATTGAATTCCTTACCTGTCACAAAATCTTCCCCGAACTCTCTATTGTGACTGTATGGAGAAAACAAAGTGGCTTCATAATCGCCTAAATGGGACAAGCCGAATATAGTTTCCGGCCGGCCGCCCATCGCTACGACAAGTTTAGAAAATTCACTGGCACCTCTTGCCATTAACGCTCCCTTTAAACTGTGATAACCAAGGCCGTCAAGCATACCCGCAGCTATTCCTACGACATTTTTAGCTGCTGCTCCTATTTCTGTCCCAATTATATCATTTCCATAATAAATTCTTATTAAGTCACTGCTCAGTCTTTCAGCAAGCTCCTTGCTTAGTTCCGTTGATTCAGAATCAATAATCATACAGCTTGGTATGCCATTTAGAAAATTCTGTACATGTCCCGGGCCCACCCATACTGCTGTTTTAACCTCGTGGCAAACTTCGGCGAATACTTCTGTAAGACGAAGTCCCGTCTTGTTTTCGATACCTTTCATGCAAAGTACGAATGTCTTTTTTCTAATCCCATATTTGGAAATGCCGGTTGCCAGATTTCTTAAGTGCTGTGAATTTATTGAAATAAAAACTGTATCTGAAAAGGCCAATGCTTCTTCAAGGGATGATGTAATCTTAATTTTTTTATTTAGTTTCAGATATTCATTGTTACCTGTGAGTATTAGTTCACTTAAACGCGACGAATTATCACGTCCCCATAAAAGAACGTCTTGTCCTATTGAATTAAGGTATTGGGCTATGTACGAACCCCATCGTCCGCAGCCCAGGACAGTTGATTTCATCTTTGCTCCCTAATACGGAGTATTTTTAATACTCTTATCACGGTAATAGCATATGTGTAATATGATGTTCATAGGAACCCAGAAGTGATCTCAAATTAACAAATTCAATGATAGTACCTAGTAAGAGAAGAAGTGCCGCACCTATCAAAAACCCTTTAAACACTCCCTGAAAATAGGTATCTTTCTTATTCAGAATAATCAATATAAAAAATACAAGATAAATTAAAATCAGTGCATTTCTTATCAGTGCATTAAAACTGATATATGCGTCGTTTATTCTTTCACTCAACACTTCAAGTTCGTGAATAGTATCATCATTTATTTCCATCATGAAGGGTTCGTCCAAAGGTGTTCTTATTTCAACTACATCAGACCCGACGGAAAACTGATAACCCAGAAACTCGAGGTCTGTCGCTTCATCCCTTAATCCGACGTCCGACAGTCCAAGGAAGACTCCGAGTGCAGCGATAAAAATTATTGTTCCTATTGCGAGTAGGATCACTTCCTTTTTGCTAATGTCCAGTTTTTTCAGAAACATACTATTCTCCTTTAATCATCATATACGCACGGCATCCCGCCGCATCAACCGGGGTATAACCCGCGGAAGTATAAAAATCATGGGTTTCATGATTGTTATCCGCTAAAAGCACAATCTGACGAACTTTCGTAAAATCACTGGTAATCCTGTTTAATAAGCCATAGCCGATTCCCATCCGCCGGTATTTTCTAAGCACAAGGATATCCTAAATATATACAATAGTTTTTCCGTCACCAACAAGTCGTGCCAGCCCTGCCAATTCATTGTCCATCCATGCTGTATATACCGCCAGCGATTTTTCAAAGCCGCTCATCAGGACATCTGGCTTGGAGGTGTAGGCATGCCATCCTGCGTCGGAATAAAGATTCAGTATATCGCATCGTTCCGGCATGATGTTTTTTGTATACCTTATGTTTCCGTCAAGGTTGCTCTTCATATTTGGTCCCTTATTATTAGGATACCCATTGTAGTACAATAATTCAATAAAAATACCCAGTATTAAAACTTTTTATTCCATTCTTCATATAGCAGAGCCAATTTTTTCTCTGTTTGAGATTTATCAGTCAGCATTTGTGAAAGTTCGGAATAATCAGTAGAAGACTGCATCTTAACATCCAGTGTTTTTATGGCAACTTCCATGGAATGGATTTCCGCTTCAATTTTTTCAAGATCCCGCATTCTGTTTTTTGACATCTTTTTAGAATCAGTTTTATTATTTCTGTATGTTTTCTTCTTAGAAGATCTTTCATTAATTTCAATCAGACGGGTGTAGTCTCCGTCATATTCTTTGAATGTTCCATTATCCATAAGAATTTTTCTAGTGCAGACTGTCTGTATAAAGTATCTGTCATGTGATATGAACAAACAGGTGCCCTCGTAACCGGTGACTGCCTCTTCAATAATTTCCCTTGACGAAATATCCATATGATTTGTAGGCTCATCCATAATCAACAGTGAGTATTTTTTTTGCATGATAGTACATAAACGCAGCCTTTTTTGTTCTCCTCCTGACAATTCGGACACCCTTTTCATTACATGCTCACCTTTAAAACCAAAAGAAGCAAGGCTTCGGTGGGCTTTCTGGGAATCGCACATCAGCATATGACGGACTTCGTTAAGAATGCTTCTAGATGGATCTTCAAATACGATTTCCTGGGACAGTAATCCATAACTCACCCCTGAACCAATAACAGCAACACCATCATCCGGTTCAATATAACCGGTAAGTATATTTAAAAGTGTAGTTTTACCGCATCCATTCTCACCCGAAATAACAACTTTTTCACCTCTTCTTATTAGAAGATCGGGCGATTCAAACAATTCAATGCCATTATATGCCTTTTTCAGATTTTCAATTCTGATAATCTCTCTGCCGGACTTTCTTGTACTGCTTAGATTCAAGTCCATACTCTTATACTCTTCCAGGGGTTTATCAACCTTATTCATGTGTTCAATACGGCGTTCAATATTTTTCGCACGGTAATACATTGCCTCATTATCTGCCTGCTGCGCCCACATTCGCATTTGTTTTGCAGCCTTTTTAAGCCGCTTGATTTCCTTTTGCTGCTGAGTATACTGTTTTTCCTGTAATTCCAGCCGTCTGGCTTTTTCTTCTTTATACCATGAAAAATTACCATCAAATACGGCCAGCTTAGTGTTTTCAATTTCAAAAATTCTGTTTACAGTGCTTTCTAAAAATACACGGTCATGTGATATAGACAAAACAGTGCCCCTGTAATTTTTCAAAAACTTTTCAAGCCAGCTTACAGCAAAGATATCAAGATGGTTTGTAGGTTCATCAAGCAGCAGAATATCCGGTTCTTCCAACAGCAATTTGGCCAGGAAAACCCGGGTTCTTTCCCCACCGCTTAAATGGGACATCAGACTGTTGTGTCTGCCTCGCTCAACTCCCAGACCAGCTGCAACAATTTTGATTCTGTCATTAATCTCATATCCATTGTTCATGTTTATTAATAACTGCAATTCATCAAGACGGTACATAAGTTTTTTTGAAATGGATTCATTTGCTGATGCAAGTTCAGTAGTAATGCTGTCCAGTTCATCCATAGCTCTCAGGGTTTCTGTAAAAGCAGATTTAAGAACATCAAGGACACTCATCATCAGATAACCGGTTACATCCTGTTCAAGATAACCGATTTTTAGATTTTTTCGGATGGTAACAGAACCCATCTTACTCTTATCAAAGGACTCAATTCCCATAATAATTTTAAAAAGAGTGGTTTTACCGCAGCCATTATTGCCAATCAAACCGATATTTTCATTGCTATGAATCTTAAAAGATATTTCATTAAGTATCTTCTCATAACCATAAGTTTTTGTGACTTCGAAAAATTGTATATAATCCATAAATTTCTCCTGTAAAATTTTAGTTTGCAGGAGTGTACTTTTTATAAGTCCGGAATTGTTTACTTTGATTATTCTGTTTGAAACCGGAAAACACTACCTGCAGTTATACTGTAAATGGGCAGACTACTCCCTTGTTCGAAGCATGTATGTGTGCCCTTGAATGGCGCACCAGCATTATCGCAAGTTGTCTGCCGTATAACCGCATTGTGGTTTTCCTCCTTAAAGAATACCTGAATAATATATCTTATAGCTATATCAGTGTCAACTGACAACAGCCTAAAAATCAACAATCCTCCACGGGAAGATTGCCGATTTGTTTTAATATTAATGTTCGCAATGATGACTATGGTTGGTTATTCCAAGTTTTAATAACCTGCGCTGCGCCATCCTATCATTCCGTTTTGGAGTACGGTTACATCGGCATAGCCTTCTTTAATCAACTCTTTGGCAGCTGTTTCGGCTCGAGCTCCTGAATGGCAGATTACTACAATTCCTTTGCTCCTATCATCATTAAGTTTATTTAAGTGATGCATTAAAGCCCCGACAGGAACATTTATGATGCCGTTAATATGTCCGATAGCGTCGTTTAACTCATATGGATCCCTGACATCAAGCAAAGTGATATCCATTTGTGAACTGATTTTTTCTGCCAGGGCATTTGCACTTATTGAGCCGACCTCAATATTTTCAAGGGTCGGGTCAACCGTTCCCATTACTTCGCAGGCAGGGGAGTCCTTGGGAATATATGCTGCTTCCGGATCACGTGAACAGGCAACATTTGCCTTTAGCACATCATGCATCCAGTCGGCAGGACCAAGTTTCAGGTCATTAATATATGTTACAAATTCAGATTTTGTTCTTTCTTCAAGATGGGGATTTGCTTCTTTTTGGTGACCGAGTTCAGATGGTTCCCTGTCCCGGTAATCATGAGCAGGATATACAATTAGTTCGTCCGAAAGTCCATTCAATTTTTGAAAGCTGTCCCAATGGTCCGATGGGTTTCCTCCGGGGAGGTCGTCGCGCCCTGCGCCGCCGTCGTCAAGAAACAAGAAATCACCTGTGAAAAAATGATTCTCTGAAATTACGGATAATGAATCCTTGGTATGCCCGGGAGTATGGATGAATCTGAAATCAGTTCCTGCAGCTTTTAGAATATCACTGTCGGACACCCTTAAGGTGACACAGCCTGCAGGGGCCTTGTTGTACATTACATACTCGCATCCGGTGGCATCAATCAAAAACGGTCCTGCGCTAATGTGGTCGGCATGGGTGTGGGTGTCAATGACATGTGTAAGTTTAAAATTTTCTTTTTTAAGCATTGACAGATAATTGTCGGTATAAGTTATTACCGGATCTATTAAAACTGCTTCCTGTGTATTTTCATTAGCCACTAAATAAGTTTTACATGCATCATCGTTTAGCTGTCGGAATATCATAAGTACCTCCTGTAAATATATGTTAGTATGAAATAATCCAATTTAATTATATCCTGTATTTGTCTTTATAAACAATATATATAAACTTTAGGAAAACCTTTTTGAATGAAAATAAAAAATCCGGCAGGTTACCGGATTTTTATGGAGCCACTGATCGGATTTGAACCGATGACCCGCTCATTACGAATGAGCTGCTCTACCCCTGAGCCACAGTGGCGAAGCAATATGCAATAGATACTATAACATAGTTAATCATGTTTGGAAATACGGAACAGCCTATATCGAAACCTGATTTTTTCCACTGTGCTTAGCACGGTATAATGCTTCATCTGCACAAGTAACAATAGAATCCATGGATTCTTTAGATTCACAATGGGCTACGCCGATTGACAAGGTTATGGAAATTGTATCGCTGCCGAAACGTATCTTGTCATTTTCGATATGCATTCTAAAACGGTTCATGATATCGAAAGCATTTTTTTCAGAACAACCCCTAAGTACAACTATGAATTCATCGCCGCCATATCGACCTACCAAGTCAGTATCCCTGAACTCATCAAGCATTTTTCTAACCAGATATTTTAGTATGTAATCGCCTGCCGGATGCCCGAAATTATCGTTTACCATCTTGAATTCATCAACATCCAGCATGACAAGTGTATAGGGAGGAATTTCAAGGGATAATAAGCCCATGGTGTGTTTAAGGTTGAAGGCCCCTGTCATGGGATCTGTAATAGCCTGCTGGTAAAAATGAGAACTTTGACGTGTTTCGTGCTCAATGGCCAGATTTCTCCTGTTGATTTCAAGATAAAGAAGCGATACTAAAATCATTGAGAAAACCAGAACATGCGTTACTATGGAAGTTGAAACAGTGCCGCCGAGGATGATCAGCTGCAGGCCGTCGGATAAAGCTATGATTAATAGATTAATAAAACTACAGAGGAAAATTATAGCTTCGTCTTTTTCTTTCAGGTTTTTTGCGGCGATGACAATCCACAGAATGAAGTTTAAGGATATCAACGGTATGAGAATGTCATAAATCTTTTTAAATAACAAAATATCGCCGATCAAAATAACGGATATTGCTATGAGCGAAAATAGTACTGAACTGAATATGTAAGATATTTTGGATTCAAACATTTTATAAAAAGATATCCCAAGGAAAAAAATACAGGCAAACAGAGAGAAAATAATTATCTTTTTAAATAAGATATAAGGAAGCAGCAGGTGGGTGAAATTCATGAAATCAAGAGAGTAAATTGCAAGAAATAGAATTGATATCATGAAATAGAAAAGAGACATATTCTTCTTTTTGCTTAACTTTATCATCATCAGCGTTATTACAATCCCCAGTATGAATATCCCGATGCCAATTAAGGTCAGACCTTGTGTACGGAAAGCAATGACTCCGGATATTTCCCTTGCGGTTTCATAGTCGACAATTCCGGCGGGGGCTTTTTCAAGACCGACCATATATAAAGCATTTATACTGATTTCGAGGGTATTTACATCCTCAATATAGTCTTTTGGGATACTGAAAGAACCTAGTGAATTATATACATGGGAACGGGCATTTACCATATCCCCATATGTCTCTATATGATTGCCGTTAAAATATACGGAATAAGCCTGGGCATTTAATCTAAACATAATAAGGTGAAGAGTTTCATTACCGATGTTTTCAATATCCTCCCTGTTGATTAATGCGGTATATGTACTTACCGTAGGATCGTTTTTATCAAGCACCCTTGTATTTAAGTCAGTTTCTCCGTTGCTGAAATCACTGCCGGTAAGGATTAATCCACCGGCATTCTCAATTTTATTTTCCATGCTGTATGTAAGGGAAAGCGATAGACCGATTACCAGTATAATTGCACTTATAATTATTATGTGTTTTTGATTAATCATTTTTATACCCCTTGGTTAAATTGGTTAAAATCGGTCAATTTATCTCTTTACTCTTCCCTAAGTATAGTTCCAGCAATGTAACGGGTTGTATCATTTTTATGGAAAATATAATAAGTTACCAAGATATCCCCGTTGGACATTTGCACTGAGCTGGTATATCCAAGGTCGTGGTTGACACCGTCGTCTCTGATAAGTATTTCTTCAGCTTCATGAATATTTTCAAATTCTCCGTCAAGAAGCACTGCTTTTATTCCATAGGGGGTATAACGGTGGCCGTATGTAATAAGAACATTTCCCCCGGACAGCTGCAATGCATGAAACGGGCTGGGAGATGTAAACTTAGTTTTCTCTGGTATGGTCCAGGTTTTTCCATCATCATTGGAATAACTGACGTGCATGGGAGACATATCGGAGTTTCCATCTTCATATACGTTTCTGTCCGGAATGTTGTGATGGGTACGCATCATGCAGACAAGCTTGCCTGATTTTGTTTTAAATAAGTTTGGCTCACCCATGAAATGACCGTCAGGATGAATGATATCTGTAAGCTTAGCCCATGTCTTACCTTTGTCAGGGCTTTTAACTATCCTTATTACACGCTTGCTGTATTCCTTATAATAGGTTGAAACTCCAAGGATTATAGAATTATCATCAAGCTCAACAACATTTCCCCTGACTGATGCCCTTTGGCCTGATTTATTCGGGTACTCGATGCAAATTGGGTTATCCCATGTTTTTCCACCATCATATGAGCGGATTGAATGGGCATCCATCATTTCCATGTTGTAATAATCATTTACAAAATGAGGTTTCACGGAATCAATAACCGGGGATTCCTTTTCGGTGAATTTCCACATGAAAAAAGTTCCGATGATAGTGCCGTCGCTCAGGTAATTAAGGCAGGGATCCTGAACTCCATAATAATAATGCCGGTATATCAGCGCAGGTTTTGTTGTCCAGGTTTCACCATTGTCTGATGATTTAACATATACACCGATAGAAGACGGATCCCCGTGGGTGATGTCATTATAAAGTTTCTGCCAGTCCGGAGCTTGTCTAAAAGATACCACTATTGTCCCATCTTCCAAAACTATGGCATTTGGAAAAGAACAGTAGTTTTCATCTTTATATACCGTTATGTCTTTGATTTTTTTTAATTGTCCCATTTTGACTCCTTGTCAACTGCTTCAACCCCAGTTTGAAAGCATCATTCTTATTAATAATACAATATATGATATAATGTAACAAGCAAGTTCCATGGAGGTATTTGTATTTGCCTGCTAAAATTCTCATCGTTGATGACGAAAAAAATATTGTTGATATCCTTAAGTATAATTTGCTTAAGGAAGGCTTTGAAACGATTGAAGCCTATGATGGCAAAGAGGCCATTGAAAAGGCCCTCAGGCTTAATCCCGATATCATACTGCTTGATGTAATGCTTCCTGTTTATGATGGATTCGCGGTGTGTAGGAAATTGAGGGAAAAGATCCAAACCCCGATAATTATGCTTACTGCAAAAGAGGAAGAGGTTGACAAGGTTCTCGGCCTGGAAATGGGAGCCGATGATTATGTGACCAAACCATTCAGCCCAAGGGAACTGATTGCAAGGATTAAATCTAATCTTCGCAGAAGTGCTTTGACAAGTGCAATCGGCAGTAATGATGTAATTTCAATATTTGACCTGGAAATTGACCTGGCAAGGTACGAAGTCAAGAAAGATGGTAAGCTTATTGACCTTACAGCAAGGGAATTTGAACTTATTAAGTATCTGGTGCAAAACGCCGGCAAGGTTTTTTCAAGGGAAACACTCATGGAAAAAATATGGGATTATGAGTATTTCGGAGACATGAGGACTGTTGATGTAACCGTGAGCCGGCTTCGAGAAAAACTCTCAAACAATATTAATGAATATATCCTTACCAAACGCGGCGTTGGCTACTATTTTAGAAAGGACTAATTTCTGTGATGGTAAAAAGAAACCTTCAGTGGAAAATAGTACTTTTCATTGGCCTTATTGCCGTATGCCTGGTAATACCCATAGGCATTCTTCTAAATGTCAATATCGAAAGATTTCATTACAATGAATTTAAAAACGGCATAGAAAAAGGATTCAGCAATTATGATCCCGGGGATAACGAAAAAGTTGATGCATCCATCGCATATGCTGACATGAGTGGTCTTTACGCAGGCATGTTTGATATTTATGGTGATAACAGAAGTTACACGATAATAGATATTACTGACAATATTCCATACAGCAGTGATTTTAATTACCTCAGCAGGGATGACAAGGTATTTATTTATGACCTGTACTTGTCTGATAATTTTATCAAGGCCGCTGCAGGGGAACTTGGCAACGATGATAAGCTGGTTACAGTCAGGGGAAACACTTTCTATGATTATGCAGTAAAAAAAGCAGGCCTGGTATTTTATTTCAGATATTATAAGCAGGACTGGCAGAATATGGTCAACCAGTTCAATAATATTATATTCACAGCATTGCTGATTTCTCTTTTGATATCATTTGTTTTCGGATTTCTTATTTCTAAAGCAATTACAACCCCCATAGAAAACATCACGGATAAAACGCGGGAAATTGCTGAAGGTAAATTCGGCCAGATAATGGAAAGGCAGGGAAGCGACGAAATCGGGCAGCTGACAAGTTCAATAAACTATATGTCTCAGAGCCTTAAGAATATGCTTGATGAAATCAAAAATGAAAAAGGCAAGGTTGACACCATTCTTAATAATATGACAGACGGTATAGTGGCGTTTAGTAAAGAAGGTGACATTATTCATGCTAATCCGGAGGCATTGGCAATGCTGAATAGGGTTCGGATGGATGAAAACCTTGATCAAATGCTTAAGGAATATCATATCAATGCCTCAACCAATGAAATAATGACTGAAACAGAAGCAGTAAATAATAAAAAACTGACACTGCGGCTCGGAAACAGGATAATGCAGTTGAGTTTTGCACTTTTTACGGACACTGAATTACAAAACGAAGGCAGTATACTGATTCTCAGGGATATAACTGAGCAACAAAAACTGGACACCATGCAAAAAGAATTTGTAGCCAATGTTTCCCATGAACTTAAAACTCCGCTGACTTCAATAAAAAGTTATGCAGAAACTTTGTTAAGCGGAAATGTGGATGACAAAGAAACAGAAAAAGAATTTTTACAGGTTATTGAATCAGAAACAGATAGGATGTCTGAGCTGGTAAAAGACCTTCTCCAGCTTTCTGCTCTTGATATGAAAAGAACCGTTCTCAATTTTAAAAAGCATTCGGTGCCGGAACTGTTGGAAAGCGCAGTTGAAAAAGTGATGGTTGCAGCAGATGATAAGACCCACATCATCAGAAAGGAAATTGTTTACAGTGGTAAAGCGGTATTTGATTTTGAGAAAATTCAAAGGGTGCTTATCAATCTGTTGATGAATGCCATTAAATATACCGATCAGGGAGGGGAGATAACCATTTCGTCTGTCAAAGACCAGAGCAATATCCAAATTAAGATAAAAGATAATGGAATGGGAATACCAAAAAAAGACTTACCCAGGATATTTGATAGATTCTACAGGGTTGATAAAGCCCGTTCACGGAAAATGGGCGGCACCGGTCTGGGCCTTGCAATTGCCAGGGAAATTGTAATTGCCCACGGAGGAGATATACATATAAGCAGCGAGGCCGAAAAAGGAACCGAAGTAGTCATCGAGATTCCAATGAACAGTTATTGGAGAAATGAGAATGAGTAAAAAAACAGCTGTTATACTTGTAATAATATTTTTTCTTGGGGTCTTGGTACAAGCGGCCGCAATTATCGACTACTATTCTGAAAGGTTCAACCTGGGATTTTACCCGCATAGCAATGATGCGGGAATATATTATAAAACGCTGGATGCTAATATTAGTGAAGCGTACTTTAACCCATATGATATTGTTGTTAGGTTTAACAACCGTCCGTTTATATTGGACAGAAGTGAGAACTTGTTCAGCAATATTTGGAACGATTCCAAAAAAGTTATTAATGACCGGCTTATAGAAGGTTTGTCAGAATCAACCGAGGAATGGGACGAATTATGCGACAATCCCGGTGTGACTGTAGCAATGGGCGGATATTTTCCTATTGAATATCTTGGGTTTATGCTTGGTGTCGAAGAACCTGAAATTTCTAACATCACAGTAGATAAAGTAATGATAATTCCTAGGGAAGCGGGGATGGATGTTTACTTCCATACGGATGAAATGGTTTATGAATCCACCGGTTTGCAGCCTTATGGGTTGTTTACAAATGAGAATTTTCACAATATTACCGAGTTGCTATCAAAGAATCCCAACTATAGTAATAGTTATTATACTGATTTATATAAAATTGTTAAAGAAAATGTCTGGAAAAACTATTATGAACCCGATATTCCGGTGAGTTCAGACCTGTCATCCCATAATATTCCTTGGATTTTTGCCGGATTGCCCGCAATTATTAATGATTATGTCGAAGCTGCCGCAAACCTCGGGTCAAACGGGGAGACTGCCTTAATGAAGCAGACTGCCTCATTAATTAAAGATGATTTGTTGGTTAAATCCAACAATCTGTTTACCACGCATTTTGATTCATATGGAAACCTGTTTTTTACAAACCAGTTCAATCTATACGGAATCGGCAATGACGGATGGGTTACATACAGATACACTCCGGGAACGGAAGGCGACGAAAAGGGGTTGATTGGAAATGCATTTATTAATGCATATGAAACACTTAATACAATAAGCGGGTTATCTTCTGACTTAGGAGGCGAATTGTTTTTGTCAAGAATTGAAGAAACCGAAAATTTCTATACTTTCAGTTTTGACTATAGGTATGACTCAAAAATTATTGCAATTAAGGATGAAACCCATGCAGCGGTAATAATGACAACTGCAACAAGAACAATTGAAGCCAGGATGCTTCCCCTGGATTTCAAGAAAATGTCAGAGGATACCCAGGTGGAAATACCATATATATTTAATTTCAGTAACAACCAGTGGCTTAACGGATTAACTGACCTTAATACTTCCGAAGCATATAATATTTACATTGGATACGGAACTTTCAGCGGAAACCAGAATCTAATGGAACCGGTCTGGATATTTGAGAAAAAATCAGGGCAAAAGGAGACATACATTTTGCAGAGGGGAAATGAGTGACATGGATACTAAAAAAGCCTTGATTGTAATAATGATACTCCTGATTATAATGAATGTCGCCCTTGCTTCCTATATTATAGTAATCAATACCGGCAGGGATAAAGGAGAGAACATTAACGATTATGTCGTTGATATATTAATGCAGAGAAATATTGAAGTCGGCTGTAAAATACCTGAGGATGGACCCGGGGCTTCCTCATTAAACCTAGGCGATATGCTTTATAATGAAAATTCATTTGACAACCTAATGGCCGTGACCGGCGGAAGTTATACAATTGACAGCGGGGGAAGATTGATTTTCTCAAATTCACCTGGTGATAATGCGGCTCCAACCGAAATGAACAGGACAGCGGTTGAAAGATTCTCTCATGATTTTATGACTTCCATCGGGCTGCAGATAGATGACTTCATACTGGACTTTATCTTAGAAACAGGTACTGACGAATATGATATCAGCTATATAGAGAAAGATAAATCAGGCACCCTATATTACGATTCATATATTGAAATGAAAATAACGGGATATGGCGTAGTGCATGCCGAAATATATATACGGACAATTAGGGATAAAGGCGAGACCGACATAGGGAACCTACCGATTCAGACTATCATGCTTGCTAATTTAACAATGGAAACAAAAACTGTGACGATAAAAAGCATCAGCTTTGGTTATCATCAAGAAGGCCGGGATTCGGATAAAGCTATAATGAGCTGGAGAATACGATTTGATGATGGCAGCGAAAGGTTTTTTGCAGTAGACAACGGCCAGGAGATAATGCCGGTATTGGAAATTCTGGAATTTAATAATATCGTGTTCAATTGCACGCTTCCGCAAATTTTTGATTTCAAGAGTCCTGTTATATACGGTGAAAGTATTTTTACAATTGAAGCCTTGAATTCAATGCCTGTGTTTATGAACGGGAAAGTTGAAATCGACTCAAATGGAATTGTTAACTATGTCAGAACATCTTTTGACGATGCTAGGTATAATTTAAATAAAGAAATCGTCGCACAGATTTCCGAAAGTTTTATCAATGATATCGGACTTAGTATCCGGGAATACTATTTAGACAGGATGATTGTTGCGGACGACGGGTCCTATGATGCATATTATGTTATGACGGATTCGGACGGGGCTTTGTATTTTGATAATTTCATTAACCTCAATATTAAGGCACAGGGATTGGCCCATGTATCGTTCATGCATAATGTTGTGGGGGTTGGATTAGACCAGACTATACCAATGGCGGTTGGGACAATTTTGCTTGATAATCTGGATACTAAAAATGGGCAGGAATATGTGGTGAATGAAATCACCGCTGGATATAAAAAGGATTCATTAACTTCAGCAGATTCAATTCCGTGCTGGAGAGTTATCTTTGAAAATGATGTTGTCCGTTATTTCTCGGCTGTAGATGAGAATGAACTGGCAGTGGATGAAGATTGAGACTTTAGTCACCGGAGGATATTATGGGAAAAGCATTTTATGAAAAACTAAACAGGCAGTTAGATGATATGAAATCTGCTGGAAAGTATAAGGAATATCAGTTTCTTAAAACCCCTATGTCAAATAAAGCGGTTATTGAGAATTATGATGAGGTAATTGTCCTGTGTTCCAACAACTATCTTGGACTCAGCGATAAACCTGAAATTATTAAAGCCGGGCAGGAGGCCCTAGACAGATATGGTGTTGGGGCTGCAAGTGTCAGGTTTATTTGCGGGACATTTGATATCCATAGGCAGCTTGAAGAAAAAACGGCTGAGTTTCTGCATACCGAAGCATCATTATCATATACATCATGCTGGAATGCCAATACTGCGGTCATCCCGGCACTGGTTGGGGCCGGTGACTGTATTATCAGCGATGAATTGAATCATGCAAGTATTATTGACGGATGCAGGTTGGCAAGCAAAAAAGTACAACGTTTCGTTTACAAACACTCAGATATGAAGGACTTGGAAAGAATTTTAAAGGAGTCGGGGGATTTTGATACAAAGTTAATTATCACCGACGGCGTCTTTTCAATGGAGGGAGATTTGGCTAATCTTCCAGGGATAAATGCCTTAGCCAAGGATTATAATGCTACCGTCCTAGTTGACGAATCTCATGCGACAGGTGTGCTTGGTGACACGGGCCGAGGGACCATAGAATTTTATGATATGCTTGGTGAAATCGATATAATAACCGGAACATATGGGAAAGCCCTCGGCGGGGCCGGCGGAGGTTTTGTTGCAGGAAAGCAGGAAGTCATTGACCTTTGCATACAGTCATCGCGTCCGTCCTTGTTTTCTAATTCCCTGCCTCCTGTACTTGCGGCAATGGCTTTGGAAGCGGTTGTATATCTTGAAAATAATCCCGGTATAGTTAAATCTCTCCATGAGAAAACAGATTATCTTAGGAAAGGGCTTAAGGCCCTTGGCTTGAACCCTCTGGATGGAGAAAGCGCAATAGTACCGATTATTGTAGGAGAAACATCTAAGGCCATTAGCATGGCCAAGGCAATGCTGGATAAAGGAGTATATGTTACCGGATTCGGATATCCGGTGGTTCCTGAGGGGACGGCCCGGATTAGGATACAGGTGTCCGATGCACTTACATACGATGATCTCGATTATTCAATGAAGGTCGTTAAAGAAATACATGACTCCTATTAATTTTTATTTCATGCAGTACCCCGGACAATCCATTCCGGGGTTTTTCTTGTATTTTAACAATCGTCTCCGGGAAGATTGATTTTATTTTAGTAAAAGCAGTTGAGATGGGTATGTATATTATATATAATGATTACAGATACAGGCGGATGATACATGCGGGAGATTTTCTTAGTGAAAAGCCGAAGAAGCAAATCCATTACCTGCCGGGATATGGACGAATCTTTCAGGCAACCGAACCGTATGAGGACGCATCTTCGAAAAGCCATTTAGGCACCGAAGGGGCAATACATGAGTAGAAACTCTCAGGTTCACAAACGGAGAAGACGGCAAATTTAGTTTTGTTGTCTTTTTTTAATGGTTTGGAGGAAACATGAAAAAAACACCTTTATATGAAACGCATTTGGAACTTGGTGCAAAAATGGTCGATTTCGGGGGATGGGCAATGCCTGTTCAATACTCGGGAATTATTAATGAACACAAAGCGGTTAGGGAATCAGCCGGAATCTTTGACGTCTCCCATATGGGTGAAATATTTATTAGCGGGCCCGATGCAGGCGGCTATTCTGATTTTTTAGTAACAAATGATTTATCTAAAATGACTCCGGGAAAAGTAATTTACTCGCCAATGTGCTATCAGGACGGGGGTTGTGTTGATGATGTCCTTGTCTATTGTCTTAGTGCTGAAAACTATCTTTTTGCAGTAAACGCATCTAATATTGAAAAAGATTTCGAATGGATTATGACTAATTCCGGAATGTTTGATGTAATAGTTGAAAATATATCTGATTCCTATGCACAATTGGCAGTTCAGGGGCCGCTTGCACAGGAGATACTGGCTGAACTAACTGAAATTGACCTGAATGAAATCGGATTTTTTGAGCATAATGTCAGTATGGAAATCGGCGGAGTCAGGGCAACAGTGTCAAGAACAGGATATACAGGGGAAGATGGGTTTGAACTATACATAGCATCGCATAAAGGACCCGGTTTATTTAAAAAAATACTAGAAACCGGTGGGGAGAGGATATTGCCATGCGGCTTAGGGGCAAGGGATACCCTTAGGTTTGAAAGTTGCCTGCCCCTGTACGGACATGAATTGAGTCATGAGATTTCACCCCTTAAAGCCGGATTAAAATCCTTTATTAAACTTGATAAGGAGGATTTCATTGGTAAAGAAGCATTGGCTTCCGAAGAACAACAGGGAGTGTCGGAGAAAATCGCAGGATTTGAAATGCTTGAAAGAGGTATAGCCAGAAATGGATACGAGGTCTTTAACTTAGATGGGGAAAAAATAGGATTTGTAACAAGCGGCAGCATGTGCCCCACGTTGTCAAAAAATATGGGATTGGCTCATATTCATGCTGAATACTCAAAAACCGGAACTGAGATTCTCATTGGGATAAGGAATAAAAAAGTTAAGGCTGTAACGGTAAAAAAACCGTTTTATAAAAAAAAGTATAAAAAAAGGGGAGGGGTAGTATGATACCAGGTGAAAATTTGAAATATTCAAAAGACCACGAATGGGTTAGGATCGACGGAGAAACCGCAACTATTGGAATAACCAACTATGCACAGGTCCAGCTTGGAGATATCGTCTATGTGGAACTGCCGGAAATAGGAATGGTTGCAGACAGGGACGAAGCTATTTGCGCCGTTGAGTCGGTAAAGACAGCCGCAGATGTAATGACGCCTGTTTCAGGAGAGGTTTTGGAAGTTAATGAGAAACTGGAAGATAATCCTGAACTAATTAATGAAGACCCATACTCAGCATGGATTATGAAAATCCAGATGGCTGATCTATCTGATTTGGACAACCTGCTGTCTGAAGATGAATATGCTGCTTTCTGTGAGGAAGAGGAATAAAAATGCATAAGTACATACCAAATACAGATGCTGAAAAAAAAGAGATGATGAAGCAGATAGGAATCAGTGATATCAGTGAGTTGTTTTCAGCAATCCCGGAAAAGCTAAGACGTGGGGACAAATGTAAAATTCCCCCGGGCATGAGTGAGCAGGAACTAATTGTCCATATGCGTGAACTTGCAATGAAAAACGTATCAGCTTACGATTTGAAATGTTTTCTCGGCGCTGGTACATATGACCATTTTATACCAGCTGCAGTAGGAGCCCTCACATCACGGTCGGAATTTTATACGGCCTATACTCCTTATCAAGCTGAGATCAGCCAGGGTGTGCTTCAGGCGACTTTTGAATATCAGACAATGATTTGCGAACTCACGGGCATGGATGCAGCAAATGCCTCTATGTATGATGGAGTCAGTGCGACTGCAGAAGCCTGTGCTATTGCCCTTGTGTCAGCCAGAAAAAGAAATAAAATCATAGTTTCCGACAGTGTTCAGCCTGAGACCCGTGAAGTAATCAAGACATATATGAACGGCAGGGATGTAGTATTGCTTGAAATTCCATTTGTAGATGGAGAAACAGATTACGATGCTTTAGAAACTGCAATAGACGACAATACCGCCGCAGTATGTATTCAAAGCCCCAATTTTTTCGGAATAGTCGAAGACATGGACAGGGTTGGGGAGATGGCCCATGATAATGGCGCAGCTATGATTGTTAATACCGATTTAATTTCCCTGGGTATTTTAAAACCGCCTGGCAAGGCGGGGGCTGACTTTGTGGTAGGCGATGCACAGCCGCTTGGCAATCCGATGGCTTTCGGAGGACCGCACCTGGGGTATTTCGCAACCAGTGGAAAATATATAAGGAAAATGCCCGGTAGGATTGTAGGAGAAACAACAGACAATAAAGGCAGCATAGGTTATGTACTTACCCTGCAGGCTCGTGAACAGCACATCAGGAGAGAAAAGGCTACGTCAAATATATGTTCAAATCATGCATTGAATGCATTAGCGACTACAATTTACATGTCGCTTGTTGGCAAAGAAGGCATTAAAGAGGTTGCCCTGCGATGTGCTAATAATGCACGGTACACACGTGATATGCTTTTAAAGACAGGTAAATTCAAAGATATGTTTAACAAACCGTTTTTCAAAGAGTTCGTCGTTTCTGCGGACACTGATATTAAGATGTTGAATGAAAACCTCCATCACATGGGTTATATCGGTGGTTATAAGCTTGATAAAAAATTCCCCTGGTTAAAAGGCGGGTGGTTGGTCGCAGTCACCGAGAAAAGAACAAAGCAAGAAATAGATGATTTTGTTAAAAAGGCGGGTGATGCAGTATGAGTAAACTAATATTTGAAATCAGCAGACCCGGCAGAAGGTCATTTGATCTGC
>Ga0233412_10000406_pt1 | contig 25362 bp, 17 predicted proteins | sample Na_anoxic_4_MG_FD_180667 | JGI IMG/M metagenome (GOLD analysis project Ga0233412, IMG submission 180667) | Seawater microbial communities from Saanich Inlet, British Columbia, Canada - Na_anoxic_4_MG | ecosystem: Environmental > Aquatic > Marine > Inlet | place: Canada: British Columbia...
ACGAGTTAAGCTATAAAGAAGTAAAAAGAGACTTATTAATGTTTGCTAAAAAGAATCCAGTTTTGTTTGTAGAATTAGCTAAAGATGATAATGTGCAGCTTAGAAACTTAGGAATAAAAGCAACTGAAGCTAACATTATTAAGCTATCTCCAGATCAACGCTCGTTCACGTGGGCATCAAACGGTAAAAAACTAATGACGGTTCCTTTTGAAGAGAATCCTTACTCAGCATTTGCCGTTTTCTTGAAAACAGACGAAGGTGTTGAAATATTTAAGTCTATCGAGAAAAAACTTAAATAACATGTAATATTAATATAGGGCTCGTTCACTCGGGCCCATATTATAATAAATAAATTAAAATGGCAATAAACGTAGATCAAGTTTATAAAACAGTCTTGTTGATAATAAATAAAGAACAAAGAGGTTATTTAACACCTAATGAGTTTAATAAGTTAGCTACACAAGTTCAACTTGATATAATAGATACTTATTTTGAAACTTTAAATCAACAACTACGTGTGTCACAAAACGAAAGCGAATATGGCAATCGTTATAAAACAGTACAAGAGAGACTAGATGTTTTTAAAAAAATAGGTCCTTGTACTTATAATGCTGCAGTTGGTACAACTCCAGCTTTTTTTACGCTGCCCACATCTTCCGGTGCAGCTAGTGGAACACAATTAATATCCACTGTAACAAATCAAATAACATTTCCTTTAACAACAATAACACAAAGCCAAGTAGAAGAAAGTACAGTAGTAGTCACTTATTTAGGTGTTGCTTATACTAACTTTTCAATAGCTGGTGGTATATTTAGCTTAACAGCTGGATCTTTACCTACAGGCGCTGCTAATAATATAGTTGTAACTTTGTTTCCACAAGATTTTTATAAATTAGGAAGCGTTTTATATAGAGATGATAGACTTGTTGAGCCAGTTCAAAGAAATGAATTAGCTATGCTAAACATATCTCCTATAAGTAAACCAGTAGAACAGTTCCCTGTTTATCTGTTTGAAGAAAACAAAGTAATTATATATCCTCAATCAATAAGCGATCAAGTTCAAGCTACTTATATTAAAAAACCTGCAGATCCTAGTTGGAACTTTGACTCTTCATCAGGTTATTATGTATGGGATCCAGCAACATCTGTTAATTTTGAACTAGATGTAACAGAGCAAGTAAATGTAATAATACAAATACTATTGTATGCTGGTATAGTAATAAAAGATCAAGCAATAGTTCAAGCAGCTGCTAGTGAAATAGCTCAAGAGGCTCAAAACGAAAGAAATTAATAAGATATGGCAATACAACCAGCAAGCAATGGATTAGTAACTGAAAATGCTCAACAGTATTATCAAGGATCACAAGGATTTAGAGCAGCGGCAGCAGGTGTTAATCAAAAGTTTATAACAGATTTTGATACTGAACTAATTTTAGGTGACTGGAATCCAGTAAATTTAAATTATGGTTTAAACAACTTTAAAGTATATACAAGTCCTTCAGGTATACCTGGTTCTTGGTCTGAGTGGGTTACAAGTATGTCTGTGGGTAGCGACGGTAGAACTATACAATTAGACGCTGCGCCGAGTGCTAACGCATATGTTGTTGTTCAATTAACGATATTAACAGGTGGTAAATATGGTAACACTGAAGCTGAAAAAGCTTATGGTGAAACTGTAGAAGATAACTACGGAAGCTATCAATACACTAAATTAAACGATATAATAAATAACTTTACTGTAGGTTATGTTGGTCAAGGTAAATTAATACCTAATGCTAAAAGAACAGACATAATATTTCACGCTAAACGCGCTATGCAAGAGTTTAGTTATGATACATTAAAAAGTATAAAATCAGCTGAGTTAACAGTGCCAGCTAGTTTAACATTAGTATTACCTCAAGATTTTGTTAACTACGTTAAAATGTCTTGGATAGACCCACTAGGTGTTAAACATCCTATTTATCCTACAAATAATCTTACTACTAGTCCTTTTTATACTCAAACTCAAGACTCGGCTGGTATACCTACTCAAGATAATTTTGGTAATGATGTAGAAGGTACTTCAATTACTCAAGAAAGATGGCATAAAGCAAATCAACAATTTATAAACGGTAACTTCACAAATGATTTTACAAATGACATGTGGGCTTACAACTGGGATGACTTAGGTAATACTATAGGTTCTGGTTATGGCCAAATGTATGGCTTAGATCCTCAGTACTCTCAAATAAATGGATGGTTTAATATGAACGAAAGAGAAGGTAAAATATCTTTTTCTAGTAATCTAGTTGATAAGCTTATAGTTTTAGAATATATATCTGATGGTTTAGCTTATGACTTAGATAGTAGAGTACCAAAACTAGCTGAAGAAGCTATGTATGCTTATATCTTACACGCTTTGATCTCAACTAGAATTAATCAACCAGAATATATAGTACAAAGACTTAGAAAAGAAAAAAGTGCTAAATTAAGAAATGCTAAAATAAGATTATCAAACATTAAACTAGATGAAATAGTTCAAGTTATGAGAGGTAAATCTAAATGGATAAAATCATAATACATGGCAGAAGCTAAAAATAGTTTCATTAAGTCTAAGATGAATAAAGATCTAGACGAGAGACTAATACCAAACAACGAATACAGAGATGCTTTAAACGTAGCAGTTTCTAGGTCTGAGGCTAGTGATGTTGGTGCTTTAGAGTCTATATTAGGTAATGAATTAAGAATTAACAATTCTAATATTAACCAAGAAATTATAGGTGTCTATGTAGATCAAACTAGAGGTTTAGCTTATTATTTTTCAACTGACTATTCAGGCTCAGGAACAGCTCCTCTTAGTGCTAATTGCTTTATAGCTGTATTTAATATTGATAGTAATACTAGTACTGTATTAGTTGAAGGTAGTTGGCTTAATTTTTCTTCTATATCTTTAGTTCACGGTATCAGTTTAATAGAAGATTTATTATTTTTTAGTGATAATAGAAATCAACCTAGAAAAATAAATATAACCAAAAGTATTGGATACTACGTTAATGAAGATCAAGTATCTGTAGCTAAGTTTGCTCCATATTTAGCAGCTGAGTTTATAGATTTAAGATCTACAGCATCAACAAAACCTTCTACAATGTCTGATGCTAGTGATCCTTTACAAACAAATATAGGCGCTATAACTGTATCATCTGTAAACTTAAATGTTTCTAGTTATAGAAATGGTGATCCTATACCTGAGGCCCAATCAAACCAAGCTTGGACAGATGCAGCTAGCGCCGAACAAGGTGCTTGGTGTTATTATGAAAACTCATTAGCCAACGGGTCGGTTTACGGTAAACTTTACAATAGATACGCTATAGAAGACCCTAGAGGCTTGGCACCTATTGGTTTTAGCGTTATAACTTCAAGTGTATGGAGTAGTGATATAATAACTGTTAATGGGGCCGCAAGACTGAAATCAACAACAAGTTGGGATGCTAATCCTGGTACTAACACTACTGGGTTTAACGCTTTAGCATCTGGCTATAGAGAGGCTGCTGGGGCTTTTGCAGGTCTAGGAACAGAAACTAGGTTTTGGGCTAAAGACGATACACCTGTTTCACCTATAGCAGCTACAGGTAATTACGTGGTAATGACTTCGGCTGATCAAGCTGTAACTCTAGAGTCAACAGCTCCTCAAGCAGATAACATAAATGGTTATTCTGTTAGACTTATAAAAGATGCTGGTTATAACGGTTGGAATGGTGATCCTGATTATTTAAGAGACAAATTTGTCAAGTTTAGTTATAGATTTAAGTTTGACGACAATGAATATTCTGTTGTAGCTCCTTTTAGTCAAGATGTTTTTATACCTGAACAAGAAGGTCAATTCTTAAATGACGATGAAACAAAAGCGTTTGTATCTACAGTTGTTGAGTTTATGCAAAATACAGTTAACAACGCTGTTTTAAATATATCTTTACCTAGTTTAAATATATTAACTGATTACAAAATAAAAGGTATAGATATTCTTTTTAAACAATCAGACACTCAAGCTTATCAGATATTAGAATCTATAGTTGTTAACCAATCATTTATAGATAGTTTAAATAATACAAATATATACCAATACAATTATCAGTCAACTTTACCTATAAAAACACTAACTTCAAGAGAAGCTGCTAGAGTTTTTGATAAAGTACCTGTAACTTCTTTAGCACAAGAAACGTCAGGTAACAGGGTAATGTATGGTAATTTTGTACAAGGAAAAAGTGGTCAAAAAGGTTTAGATTACTATGTAGACATAGATGAAAAAGAACCTCAAGTTTTTACTGAATACCCTCAGCACTCGTTAAAACAAAACAGAAACTATCAGGTAGGTATAATATTAGCAGACAAATTTGGTAGACAAACTGATATAATATTATCTAACTATGACAACCTATTAGACGCTAATGGTAATCCTCAACCAGGTTCTAATGTTTTTAGTGATTATAGTAGTGTTTCTTTTAATGGATCTGTTCCTGGTTGGAAAGGTGATACTTTGCGGCTTAATTTTAATAGCTTAATACCAGAAACAGCTAATGCAAATAATGTTGGTGGTTACCCTGGTGCTTATGCTGTAGGTAATTACTATACTATACCAACAACCGCTATATCTTATCCTATATTTTTTAGAGATTTATCAACTCAATCCATAACATCTACACCTAATCAAACTGTTTTTGTATTTAATGGTTTAGTTTATGATGACGCTATTCAGTCAGCTAACACTTACTGTGTATATAAAAATATAAATAATGGTTGGGAAAAATTAGAAGCAACAGAATATGCTATTGCAGATGATGGTAATGACCAACCTCAGGTTACTCTTACAACAGGTGCAAACGTAGGTGATGTAATAAAATTTGAAATATTATTTACAACAAATAATTATTATAAATATCAAACAGGTACTACAAATGCAGCGCAACCTTTATTTCAAGACTTTGCAACAACTTATCAAAATTATTTTACCGTAGGTAAAACTTTTGCAGGTCTGTTTACTGATTATGTAGAAATAAAAAACGTGACAAGCATAGGCACACCTGTTACTTCTGTTGAGGTTTTTACAAATCAAGAAGTTGCTGAAAAATATATGTTTGATCAAACTGGTACAGGTAGACCTGAACCTGCTTTAACATCTGGTGAATTACCTAGATCTTATGCTACATACGATATAAACGTTAATGGTTTTTATAGTTATAGAATAGGTGTTAAACAACAGCAACAAGATTATTACAATGTATATCTACCTGGTCTTGTTAATGGATATCCTATACATGGCTCTACCTTAGAGCAAGGTGAAACAGCTTTTACAACATTAGTATCTGACAATATAAATAAATTACCTAGAAACTTACAAGAAGTTGGTCCGTTGCAAAACCAATTTACTAGTGACGAAAGAATATTCCCAAGAGTCACAAATACAGTTCCAACAAGTGGTATTATATATAGAAATACTCAGTTTGATCCTTCTTCTTCTGCAGATGATGTAGAGTTAATAGGTACGGTAAATGATATATTTCCTGATGTTGTTTTTGAAACAACACCAACTGCTGGAAAAGGTAATCCATTTTGTGTATATGATTTTGACACAAATCCTTATATATCTAAAATATCAACACAGCAAAGTGTAGGTGTAAATGAAAGTTTATTTCTACCACCGCCAACAGGTTATGATTATCCAAATGTAATGGGATTAGCTGTTGTTGAGACTTCACCTTTTGTTTCTCAGTTAGAATTATTTTACGAAGCAACTACAACAGGTTTAATATCTGATTTAAACTATGGTGTACAAAACACTACAGGTGGAATAAACGGCGTTAGTATTAATGGAGATCAAGGTTTTTACGAAGATCAAGCAATTGGTTCACGTGTTACACCAGATTTTTTTCCTACCAGTGGCGGTCAAATAGATAGTAACTATAACGCTACATTAGTTTCTGTTTTTAATTATGCATATGGCACTACAAATTTAAATAGCACTAATTACGGTTTACCAAATGCTGATCAAAGATTTTCTTTACAACCAGGATCTGTTTCTGGTAGTTATAAAATACAAACTGAAGATACTTTTTACGCTGGAAAAATAACTGAAATAGGTGCTGACGCTGAATATAATGGTAGGTATTTAGCCACTGTGAGATTTACATTAGGTTCTGTTTCTGTAGATCAAACCGTGGTTTTACAGTTGTTAAATTCTCCCCCTACTATACAAACAGTTCCAAATCCTAATCCTACTGGAGCTCCTAACGATGAAACTTTATTTACTATAAATAATTCTCCTTTAGGTTTTAACGGTAGTGCTACAAATCCAGCTACAGCTGGGGCACCTGCTAATGCTAATTGGTCTATATTTCAACCTTCAAATGGTTTTGGATGGAGTGTTCAATCTGTAACAACAACAAGTCCATCTGGCGTTGTAACTCAATACACTACACCTTCATCTATACTTACTATTGTAAAGATAACAGATCAACAAGTTGTTGGTGGTGCTTTGAGATTTAAAATGGTTTCAGCTGGTGGAAATGGAAATACAGTTGGCTTTACTTATTTAATTGTTTTAAAATTAACAGATACTAGAGGAGCTACAGTTACAACAAGCGTTGGTTACAGCGTAGCGGCAGCAACTTATTTGAATACTCAAGTAGCTGCTACTTATTACACTTCAGGTACAGGTTATACCACAAACGATACAGCAATGACTACTAATACTAATTTTGGTTTAATCCAAAACAGTGGTCAGTTAATGCCTAGATTTATAGGTCAAATTCAAAACTGGACAACTCAAGATATATATTTAGTTGCTTACTTAGAAGTTAGTAACACTCCTCCCAATACATATGCAAATGGATTCGCAGTACGTTTTGGTAATGTTGCTGGCGCTGATACGTCTTTAACTGGTACAGTAGGGCAAAGATTAAATGGTGGAGCTGGTGGAACTGGTTATGCTTTACCAGCAGCTCATGTTGTTCAACTTAGTGGAGGACCTAATTTTCAAAGTGTGTGGTCTGGATCTCTTGGTAAATTAAGAGCATTTGATGCAAACAATGGATCCACATTAGGTCAAAGTCGTATAAATGCAGGTGTTAGACCTGGTCAAGTCAATACAGCTGGTGGAAACTTAGGTAATTATGATTTTTCAGATTGTGCTTTAGTTAATTTCGCTTTCAGTATATCAGGTGGTTACCCAGATCCTAGCACTCTTTTACCACCAAACACTAGAGTAGCATTACCTCCATACACTGTAATAGCACAATTATATTGGACAACTCAACAACCACAGTTTAACGTTACTCCCTATCAACCAACATTAATACAAAACCTTATAGACGCGCCGGCATTACCATTTTATCCAGCCACTGTTGGTGGAACTAATATATCAACATCACCAACAGTTACAAGTACCTTAGCGGCTACAGGACCAGCTAATTAATAGAGTTAATAATAAAAAAAACAAGTAATAATATAATATGGGCTTCTCTTTACAGGTAAAATACTATAATACCTACGTATTAAAAAAAATAGCGGACTCTTCGCTATCAGATAGAAACTGGTATATTGAAGAGGCTAGGATAAGAGGTGGATATAATAATGTGCAAACAGGTTTGTCTCCAAGAGCTTTTTTAGTATCTGAAAACAATGCTCAAGAAACATTGTCTAATTCTATTATATATTCTGGTATTTTTAATTCTAGAACAGGTATAAACCAGTCTAATCAATTTCCTTCTGGTGAAGATATAACTAGAACAGTAGACCCATCAAAAGGTAGTATACAAAAGCTTTATGCAGAAAACACTAATCTTACTATATTTCAAGAAAGAAAAGTAAATAGAGCTCTTATAGATAAAGATGCTATATACACACAAGAAGGTGTGCCTATGCAAACAACATCAAACGTTGTGATTGGGGCTATACAACCTTACGCTGGTGAGTTTGGTATATCTACTAATCCAGAAAGTTTTGCTGTTTATGGATATAGAAAATATTTTACAGATGCTAATCAAGGATCTGTTTTAAGGTTATCTCAAGATGGTATAACAGAGATATCTAACTACGGTATGTATGATTTTTTTAGAGATCAACTAGGTGTTTTATCTAGTGGTAAAGCAATAGGTGGATACGACATACATAACAAATGTTATACGTTGTCTTTACAGCCAGCTTCTGCATCTGTACCTACACAAACTTTAAGTTTTGATGAATCTATAAAAGGTTGGTCTAGTAGATACAGTTATAAGCCAAGCAATATGTTTAGTGTACAAAATAACTTTTATTCTACAGTTACTTCTGCTGAAAAACAAGAAATATATGCTAGCACTGGTGTTCAAATAGGTGATATATTTCAACACTATAGTAACAATGTTAACAGGGCTAATTTTTATACAACTCAATATGTTAGTCAAATAAAAAGTATATTCAACGTTAATCCGTCTGTAATTAAAACTTTTCAAACTATAAATTATGAGGGTGCACCTAACTGGTCTATGACTAGTTTTGTAACTAACGAAGATCAAGCTAATAGTATAGGTGTTTTTAATATGCCATTAACTTTAGCAGACATGGAAACTAGTTTATTAAAAAACGAATTTAAACAAAAAGAAGACAAATACTTTGCTAATTTAGTTAACACTAGTGCATTTACACAAGGTGAAGTTATATTTGGTAAATCAATATCAGGTGTTAAAGGGTTTTTTGCAACTGTACTACTAGAGGCAACAAATACAGCTACGTCTGGTACTAACGAACTTTTTGCTATATCAACAAATTATAAAGAATCATCTTATTAATATGAAAAAAATAATAATCATAGCATTAACGCTAATACTCACGTCTTGTGGAAGCAAGTATAATTTTTCAAACTACAAGATTAAAAGTGTATTAACGATAACAGAAGCAGGGGATACGCTTGCTGTTCCGGTTAGAGATTTTAAGTTTAGAGTACTTGATAGAAGAATACAAGAATTAATAGCGCGTGATGCTTTCAGGTATCAATATAGACAAGATTGGAGATGGAACTATAATGTATATCCTATCCCACGTGTAAATCAAAGACCTAGCTTTAATAGACCTAGCTCTATAAAACCTAATTATACAAAACCAAGAGTAGTTAAACCAATAGAAAATTCAATGCCAGTAAAGCCTAATATAGGTAGGCCAGAGGTTAATTCTACTAAAATTGAGTTAAGAAAAAACAATTAAATGAAATTAAGAACATTAACAGAACAAGACTGGGATACCTTGTGTAACTGGTGGGAAGCATGGCCTAAATGGGTTAATCCACCTAAATCATTTTTACCTGATAACGGTAAAGGAGGTTTTATGGTTGAAAAAGAAGGAAAACCAATATGTGCTGGATTTATATATCTAACTAACTCTGATGCAGTTCTATTAGAGTGGATTGTTTCTGATCCAGAATATAGAGAAAATGATCGTAAGGATGCTTTAGAATTGCTTATAACAGGCGCTGAAGCTGCTTGCAAAGAGATAGGTAAAAAACACATGTTCACTATAGGCAGAAATAGACATTTAATAGATATGCATAAAAATTTAGGATGGACAGTTGATCCTGATTCATCACATGAAATAATTAAAAACATTTAAAAATGGCAGCAATAGCAGCAATAGTTGGCGCAGGAGCGTCTATAATAGGCGGCGCAGTATCAGCAAACCAAGCAGATAAAGCAGGTAAAAGAGCAGGTAGAGCAGCGAATAACGCTAGGGACGAAATGAATAGAATAAAAAATCGTAGAGTTCCTATAACTAATCCTTACGCTGGTAACACTAATTTGTCTAGTTTAGCTACAGATTTAAGTGATATGATATCAAACCCTTTTGCTAATTTGTCAGTAGCAACCCAAGCTGCTGAAATACAAATGGAACAATCTGATATGGCGTTAGCTAATTCATTAGATAATTTAGCTGCTAGTGGTGCTAGTGCAGGTGGAGCAACAGCTTTAGCTCAAGCTGCTTTAGCTAGTAAAAAAGGTGTAGCATCTAGTATAGAACAACAAGAGGTTAATAATGAAAAACTAAGAGCACAGGGTGAGTCTAAAATGGAGCAAATGCAAATGCAAGAAGCTCAAAGATTGCAAGGTGTTCAAATAGCAGAGGGGCAAAGAATGCAGTCGCAACAAGCTGCTGGTAATCAGTTCACAATGCAGATGAAAGAAAATAGAACTAATCAAGACCTTGGTAGAGCAGCTGGTCAAGAACAACAAGCTATGGCTAATCAAGCAGCGGCAAACCAAGCACAGGCTCAAGCTTGGGGCAGCGCAATTACAGGGGCGATTGGTGTTGGTACTGCTATAGGTGGAGCTCAAGAAGGAACATTATTTAACCCATCATAATAAAAAAAATATGAGTGCATACGATAATCCAAAAATAATAGAAGACATGTATGGCGCGAAGGCTTATGCCAACGCAGCCACTCAAGTATCGCAAGCTCTTGTATCTGGTTTTCAAACTATGGTTGAAAATAGAAACAAACAAGCTGATATAAATGCTAAGAAAAAAGAGCTATGGAACACGTCTTATGTAGAGGCTGAAATAAAAGCAACTGAAGCGGCTAATGCTAATTGGGATCAAATGGAAGCTGATGGTAAGCCAAAAGGAATAATAGATCAAGCCAAAGAATTATTTGAAGCTAAGATGTATGGTGGAACACATATGATTAATGGTGTAGAAAGAGAATTTGGTAAAGGATCACTATTTATGGCTACGGAAAGTAAGATGAATTCAAGCTTAGATCCAACTGTAAGAAAAGATTACATAAAAAAAGTAGCATCAGTTAATAAACTTTTAAAATCAAGCTCAGAACAAGGTGCTTTAATATTAACAGATGAAAAAATATTTGATGAAGTTGTTGGGGGAACTGAAGGTTTTTACTGGAATGGAAGTAGTGATGAGGAAAAATACAATAATTATTTAGCGAGTAGTTCTTTGTATAATAAAGAAATAGGTGGGGGAATTACACAAGAAAAAGTTTACGATATAATAGAAGTAGATGGAGAAGAACAAAGCACTGTTACGGTTAATTCTAAAATACCTGAAAACTCTATACAGGCTGCTTTTTTTAGTGATAGAAAAAAATATCCACTTGTTAATGGCATGATAAATGTTGAGTGGAAAAAAAATCTATCTGACGGGAGTTGGGATGGTAATTTTGTAAATGAATCAACTATAAAACCTATAGAATATAATAAAGAAGGTGAAAGCTCTGGTATTATTGATGATGGTAAATTATCTTCAAACTATCAACATCAATTAACTGGATCTATTTCTAAGGGAGATACTATTGATAAAAAAGAAATATTAACTTTTGTAAATGTTGATGGTGCTATGAGCAACATGAGTAACATTGTTGATGGTAGAGCTGATCAAATAGCTAGTATGGTGTTACGTGGGAGTGATCTTCAAAAAGCAGATGCTTACCACTACTTAGAAACAATGGATCGTACTGGCATAAATTATGCTGAAGAATTTAAAAACGGAAGAATTACAGAAGAACAACTTCAGTCTGATATTGCCGGTTTTATTAATGAAGATATGAAAACTCATTTTAAGCTAGGAATGGAAAGAGATCCAAAGACTGGAAAATTTGTTAACCAACAAGTTAATGGTCTAGAGTTAAAAAGAAGAATAATAACACAAGATCAAATAGATGAGCTAGCAGAAGCTAATGTTGATGTAACTAATATAAAAGCTGGTACAGAACAGTATTTCTATGTAGACAGCGCTGGTAAAGATAAAGGAAAAGGTGGAGATAATGGCAAAGGTAGACAAATAACAAAAGACGAAATATTATTTAATAATATAGCAGATAGTATAGACGACGGTGATTTAAGTATGTTTGCAAGTAGCCAAGCTACTCCAGGTGGAAAAACATTTTTAAAAATGTTTAACGGAGAAGTGTATGAGGTAGATAGTGATGGCGCTCAAGTTAGAAATTCTAAGCCTATTTCAGTAAAAACTTTAAGAAGTATATTTGGAGTGTACAAATAATAAAAAATAGACTTTATGGATATTTATATATTAAACGGAGAAGAAGTAAGTGGTGATCAGCTAGCAAGTTATGCTAGAGCTGCTGGCCAGACATTAGAAGAATTTAAAGAAGCTAACGGTGTTACTTTAAAACAATCCGAAGAACCTGTAGGTACAGGAACTGTTTTAAAACCTATTGAAGAGGGAAAGACAGAAGTTGTTGCGGTAGAGGGTGTGCCTGTAGCAACGGAGATAGACGAGACATCCAAGTTGGAATTAGAATTGGAAGGTATTTTATCGGAATACAAAAAAGTAAATAATAGTTTCTATGGTGATACGTATGATGGTAGTGTTGCTGGTAAAATGCGACTTGACGAGCGTTACAGTAATGTAAGGAGTAAATTAAAAAAAGCTTATCAAAATTCTGATATGGACATAAATAAACCTATGTCTATTATAGATAAAACAGAAGAAGAGGTTCAATCTTTTTTAATGAATCAATACCCTGGTGTTTACATAGAACAAACAGGTGTAAGAAATGCTTTAAATATAACTCTACCTGGAGAAAACAAATCTACAGAATTAGACTTACAACCTTTTACTTTAGATGGTAGAGATGAAGCTGTAGATATATTAAAAAAACTAGATGAAGCATATAAAAACCAAACAGACGAAGAGTTAGTTATTAACACTGTTGGTCAATTAGCTGATATATTAGGTGAAACAAAAGATGATAGATCTATAAATAAAGCTTTAAAAGGTACAGGTTATAGTGTTTCTGTTAACGCGGCTAGTGGATCTATAAAAGACGGTACTAACCAGCCTTACTCTTATAATGTTATTAAAGACGGTAATGTAATTAAAGAAAAACTAGATGTTTCTGAGTTAAGATCTTTTATGACAGAAGATTTAGGTAAAGAGGGTTACGCGGCTATAATGAAAAATAGCTATGAAGCAACTAGCAATTACTTAGAAACAAAAGCTAGAGATATAAAAAAGGAAGAGACGGTTATAAAATCTGACAAATCTTTAGATTTAAAATATTTTAAAAATACTTTTGCTGATGACATAATAGCAAACATAAATAAAGTTTTACCAAAAGATTTAAGCTCTGAAGAACAAGAGCAAATTAAATCTTACATGGAAAACAACGCTATAGGTGAAATGGTTTACAACGCTAAGCTAGATAAAATGGTTAAAGCTCCTAGCAAAATAGAGGATAACATTAATAAAATGAAAGATCTAAGCGGTTTACCACAGACCATCTTAGATAAAATACAACAAGCTGGCGGCATAGAATTTATACAAGGCATGTATAAAGCTGGTATTGAAAACCTAAAAAAAGAAGAACTGCTTGACAGATCTAGAACCATAGGTGAAAAAATAATGTCTAATTCTGGTAATCAAAACTTAATAAGATTAGGTCAAGGTATTGCTGGAATTGAAAAAAATAAATTTGATCAAAGAATAAAAGAGCAAGTCAAAGAGCTTCCTAAGATATATGAAGAAAGATTTGGAGAAGTATTAAATACTAGAGCAAAAGAAATATTAGAAAACGCACCAAGAGATACTAAGTTAAGTATAGATTACACGCCAAGTGGTGATCCTGTTTTTTCTTTAACAAACGATAGAAATCTTAGTACTGAAGAAGGTAGATTATTTAAAGAAACAGAGTCTCAAATATTTAAACTACAAAACGACTTTGCTAACCTTCAATCAGATTATTCTGCCACGCTAGATAATATGCAACAAGAGGTTTCAGAGTTTTATGCTGCAAACCCTGTTAATGCTGACGTTTTTAAAGACTCTATGAAAGAGTATGGGTTAGGTAATTTGTTTGCTAAAGATGTTAATGATGCTTTTGCTGGAATATTATTAGCGGCACCTACTTTAGTTAACTCTGATTGGGCTTTAGAAGCTCAAAAAAGATTAAACAATAAAAATGATTACTTTGAAACAATGGGTAGTTATGATGATGGTGATTTTAGTACTTATTTTTTTAGAACACTAGGTCAACAATCAGGTAATATAACTTTAGCTATAGCAACTGGTGGAATCGGTTCAGCTGCTGGATTATCTTCAGCAATGACAGCTAATGCCATTGGTGGTTTGTTTGGTTTATCATCAGGTACGCAAACATATAGGGACTTAAAAACCCAACAACAGATAGTTGGAACAGCTGACAAACAAGCTAAAATCGCTTTAGACGCTTATGAAAATGGAGTTATAGATTTATATACTTATACTAATACTATGAGAGATATAAACAAAACAAGAGCTATGAGTGAAATAAGCGACGATCAAATAGTTAGCGCGTCGTTAGCTAATGGTATAATCGAAGGTACTGTAACTAGATTTTTAGGTACAGCACCAAATACAATAAAGCTTTTAAAAGATTTTAAAGCGCCTACATCGTTAACGAGTGTATCTAAAAATTTATACGCAAACAAGTACGAAAAAATAGCTGACTTAATAGGTAAACCACTACTAATGCGTGGTTCAGGAGAACTTGCTGAAGAAGAATTAATATATGGTGGTCAACAGTTTATAACAGAGTTTGGTATACTTGACAGAGAGCTAGATCTTAGTGCTTGGGATGACACTGCTATGTCTACTATAATAACGTTAGGTGTTTCACAAAGCCCAGGCGTTGCTTATTCTGGCATAGTAAATTACAATGCTACTAAAGATTTTGAAAAGAAAATAAATAAGCTTAGAATTAATAACAACGAGCTTAGCGTATTGATACAGGACTCTAAGTTAGATGCTAAACAGAAAAAATTATTACTTTCTGATATGGCTGAAAACCTAAAAGAACAAGGTTTAGAGGTTAATAGACTTGGTGTAGACATATTAGGTCGTAATTCTAACGATATAAAAAGATTAATAGGTACGGAGTTAATTAAATCACAGATTTTAGCTCAAGCAGGTGTTATGCCAGGTATGTCAGATGTAGATAAAGCTGAAGTTATAAAATCTTATAAAGAGTCTTTAACAAAAGAACAAGCTAAAGTGTTTGAAACTCAATTAACTGTTTTAGATAAACAGATTAATGCCATAAAAGATAAACCAACAAACTTAGCTAAAGCTAAAGAAAGTTTAGGTAGCATATGGACTACTAATGATTCTTACTTAAGTAAAACAAACAAAGATGGTTACAATGAAAAATCTACAGAAGATAAACTAGTAGCTGTTATAAACCAAGTAAGAGAGAGTGTAAGTAGATCTAGTAGGAAAGCAGCAAAAGCAAATCCTGATATTGTTGCTATGGTTGAAAGCGAAACAATAAACGATAAACCTTTAAATAAAAAACAAAAGGAAATAAGATATCGTGAGCTTGGAGATTTGATGGCTTTGAATCAATCAAGAGCTATATCTGTTGCAGAAGGTGTTAATGCTAAAGCCGCAGACATATTCGCAGACATAGATAATGTAAATATAGTAGAATACAAAACCGCAGAAGAACTAGAAACTGCTTTACTTGCTAATGGCGTAGAGGTTAATACTCCAGAGTATAACGAAGCTATTGAAAAGTTTAACAATGGTCAAACATATGGAGCTGTTATGGGTAACACTATAATAACTCAAAACGCTGAGCAAGCTAAAAAAGATCTTGAAAATGGTGAAATAAGAGCTGGAACTGTTATAATACATGAATTTGCTCATATTGTAGATGATGCCCGTATAAAGCCAGAGAATAGAAAAATATATGCTGAAAATCTAGCTGCAGCAGCTGCTAGTACTAATAATCAAGCTATAAAAGCTGTGGACAAGTCAGTTAGAAACATGCTTGATAACTTATATTCTAAAGATAACTTAACCTTTGAAAACAGTGATAAGTATAGAGACGAGTACACAAAATATATGCAGGAAAGTTTATATGCTTTTGAAGATGAAGTTCAAATAGAAAAGGAAGATAGCTTTATAACTAGAGTATTTAACAGTACTGATCCTAATAATCTTAATACACCTGAAAAAGCTTTAGATTATTTAGCCGCAAACAACGCTGCATTTAGATCTGGAAAAATAAGTAAGAAAACTAAAAAAGCTTTAAAAGATTTTAAAGGAAAAGAAACTAAGTTTTCAGATAAATCTACTGTTAATAAGTTAGCTATAGAGTTCAAAAAAAATCCTAAAGATTTTAGAGCTGATAATGCTAAATTTACTAACTTTTTCATGCAAGCACGGTCTGTTGCTATAGACGCTATGGGTTATAATGTAGCTAAAGGAGATATATTAGCTAGTGAAGCTATGCAGTTTGTTGCTACTGAAATTGAAAGTGTAATGAATACTTTTGATCCTAGTAAAGGTGCTTTTACAACACACGTTGTTAATAGTTTTAAAAACAGAAGAGCAAACAAGTTTTACAAACAAGAGTTTACACCTAAAGATATAAAGAAAACTAGAATAGGTGTTGGTTTTGATATAGTAGATCAAAGCTCTACTGAAACTTTAAGCGAAAGAAAAGCTAGAGAAGATAAAGAAACATCATCTAAAATAGATCCTAGATCGTTTAGAATTGCAGCACCAAATATTAAAAAACTAGAAAACATTGTAAACATAACCACAAGCGACTTAACGTCTACTGAATCAGATTTTAAATCTATATCAAGTAAGTTTGGAGCAAAGCTAGCTGAGTCAATGTATAACATTTCAGATAATAAAGTAAGTAAAAATGCAAACTTAACGTATGCTAAAAAAATAGTAAATGGTATACCAGAGAGTTCTGAAGCTGGCCGAATACAAGATGATTTTAATAATGATCAAGAAGTTAGAAGGTTTTTAAAATTATTACCCCCTACCAACGTTACTTCTAAAGAGTCTGAAGTAGGCCCACAAGGAGAAAAAATTGTTGTTTCTAAAGAAGTTCAAGGTAGATCTATAGGTTTAAAAGGTAGAGTATTAGATTATTTTTATGCTGATGCAACAGGTGAGAGATCTTCTGGTTTAACTAGCCAACCTTTTATTAGAAGATTAAAACCTCAGTTCAAAGGAAATATAACTACTGAAACAATTAAAAAGCTTCAGGAAGATATGGGTATAACACCTAGGGGTGAGCTTAATGTTTACGATAGAAACATAGGAACTTTTTTAAATGGTATAGCTAAACTAAAAGGTTCTATTATAGCTAACACAATAGCTACAAATAAAGTACCAAATATAAAACAAAAAACATCTAGGCCAACTAAGCAAATACAAGCTGATATGAGCGCTGGTAGATCTGGTGTTCAGTTTAGTGAAAAAGTAAAAAGCATATTATCTAACCCAACTTTTAAACTAGAAACAAGAGGTGTTGATGGTTTATTAAAAGCGTACAATATAGATGGTACTTTTAAATTTAAAACTAGAGAAGATGTAGATAAGTATGTAGCTGAGGTTAAAAAAAATCTACTACCATTAATGCCAAGAGCTTTTTGGTTTGGAAAAGGTGGCGGTACTGTTTTTACTCCAACATCTAAAGTTTTAGGTAAAAATGAAAAAGACTTATACTACGATTATTATGTAGATCAAATGAAAGCTTTAGGTAATTCAGATCTTAATCCTAATCAAAAATATGGAGAAGCAGTTTTAATCGATGGTAAGCCTACAGATTTTTCAGTGTCTGGCTATGATACGTTGTTTAAAACAGTAGATGTTATTAAAGCTAAAACAAAGTCAGGTGATATAGCTACTTTTAATAAAAAAGTAAGTAAAATACATCAAGCTATGTGGTATAGATTCAATAAAGCTATACAATCTGATAAACAAAACGCAAGAGTAATAGGTAATTATTTAAAAATAACAGGTAGCGATACTGGTCATTGGCACAAAATGGGTGCTCAGTTTGTTGGTTATTCTAATAAAATAACAGGTAGTAGATTTGAATACGAGCACGCTATGCCTGCTACAGCTGCTTATTTATATTTATTAGATGTTTCATTATCTAGAAGTGCTTTTGAAAGCGCTTATGACTTTGTTATAGATAATTACAAGCTTATATCCTTAGACAAAGCTATGGATAAAAAGCTTATAGCTGTAGGTCTTCGTAGTGAAATGCCTATTGGATGGAATCTATTAGATAACAAATGGTTTGATAGATATTTTAGTGAGCTAGTAGCAACACAAGATGGTGGTATAGATCCTAGAGGATTAATAAGTATTGATGGTACTAACTTTCAAGAAAAGTATAATATAAATGCAGACGGTAGTCCTTATATAAGAGGTACATTTAAACCAGAAGCTAAATCAAAAGTTAAAAAAGATAACATAGCTGATAAGGCTATGAAAAATGCTAGAAGCCCTAAATACTCTGAAAAGATTAAAAAAGCTAGAGTATTTGATTTTGATGATACACTTGCTCGAACTAAGAGCAGTGTGTTATATACTATGCCTGATGGAACAAAAGGTAAAATAGATGCTGCTACATTTGCTAAAGACGCTGGTAGAATGGAAGCTGAAGGAGCTCAGTGGGATTTTTCTGAGTTTAATAAAGTAATGAACGGTAAAAAAGGACCGTTGTTTGATGTAGCAAAAAAGATACAAGACGCTAGAGGATCTGAAGATATATTTGTTTTAACGGCTAGACCACAAGATGCTGCTGGACCTATTAAAGAGTTTTTATCTAGCTTAGGTTTAAATATACCTTTAGCTAACATAACAGGACTTGCAGATGGTAGACCACAAGCTAAAGCTGATTGGATGCTAGGTAAGTTTGCTGATGGCTATAATGATTTTTATTTTACAGATGATGCAATGAAAAACGTTAAAGCCGTTAGAGATGTTCTAAGCGTACTTGATGTTAAATCTAAAGTTCAACAAGCTAGAATTAAGTTTAGTGAAAAACTAAGTGATGATTTCAATGCTATGATTGAAAGAAATAAAGGTGTTAAAGCTGAAGCTACTTTTTCAGATGCATTAGCTAGAAGAAGAGGTATAAAACAGAAAAGATTTTCATTCTTTATACCACCTTCAGCAGATGACTTTAGAGGTTTAACAATGTATACATTTGCTGGTAAAGGTAAGCAAGGCGAAATGGACCAAGACTTTTTTGATAAAGCTTTAATAAAACCTTACATGAGAGGTGTTGGTGCTGTAGAACAAGCTAAGCAGAGAATAACTAATGACTACAAAGCTTTAGTTAAAAAATATCCTAAAATAAAAAAGAAATTAAGAAAGAAATTTGAAGGAACTAAGTATAGCACTGATGAAGCTGTAAGAATATTCTTATGGGATAGAGCAGGTTATACAATACCTGGTTTATCAAAAACAGATCAGGCAGAAGTAGTTAAGTTAGTTAGTGATGATACTGATTTAACTCAGTTTGCTGATGGTGTAGAACTAGTAACTAGATTAGATAATTACGTGGAACCTACTGATTTCTGGGATGCTAGCACAATAATAGGTGATTTAAGTAGAATTGGAAGAGATGTAAATAGAAAAGAATACTTAGCTGAGTTTATAGAAAATGTAGATACAATATTCTCACCTGAAAACTTAAACAAAGTACAAGCTGTTTATGGTTTTAGAATAAGAGAAGCTTTAGAAGATTCTATACGTAGAATGAAAAGTGGTAATAATAAAACTAGTGGTGGTGGAAGATTAGTTGAGTCGTGGAACAACTGGGTCAATAACTCTGTTGGTGCTATAATGTTCTTTAACAGAAGATCAGCATTGCTACAGCTTATGTCTTCAGCTAACTTTATAAACTGGTCAGATAACAATCCTGCTCAAGCTGCGTTAGCTTTAGCAAATCAACCTCAGTATTGGAAAGATGTTATTATGTTATTTAATTCGCCTAAACTAAAACAAAGAAGATCTGGATTAGAAGGTGATATACAAGAAGCGGAAATTGCTCAAGCATCCAAAAAAGGTGGTATGACAGGCGTTATATCTTATTTACTTAAAATAGGGTTTACACCTACGCAGATAGCAGATAGTATAGCTATATCAACAGGTGGTGCTACATTTTATAGAAATAGGGTTAATACATATAAAAAAGATGGTTTTGAAACAGCTGACGCAGAAGCAAAAGCATTTGAAGATTTTAGCTCTATATCTGACGAAACACAACAATCAGCAGATCCAATGCTTATATCAGGGCAGCAATCAAGCGTGTTAGGTAGATTAATATTAGCTTTTCAAAATACACCTATGCAGTATACTAGGTTAATTAAAAAAGCAGGTCAAGATCTTATAAACGGTAGAGGTAGTAAAAAGCAAAACATATCTAAAATATTATATTACGGTGCTATACAAAACTTTATATTTAACGCATTACAAAACGCATTGTTCGCTTTAGTACCAGGATTTGATGATGAGGATGAAGACTTTGCTACAGATAAAGATAAAGATAAATACGACGAAAAGAAAATTAGAGACGAGGAAAATAAGATAGGTAGAATAGCTAATGGCATGATTGACTCAATAGTTCGTGGATCTGGTTTAGCCGGCGCTGTGCTTACTACTGTTAAAAACACTATAAGAGAATTTATAGAATACCAAGAGAAACCAGTGTTTGCAAGAGAAAGAGGAGATATAGTTTTAGCCGCGCTTCAAATATCACCACCAATAGGTTCTAAAGCTAGAAAAATAAACGCTGCATTACAAACTTTACAGTATGAAAAAGACGTAATGGACGAAAGAGGTTTTGATGTTATGATAGATGGTAAGTTTCAATTAAGTCCTACATATAACATGATAGGTTCTTTATCAGCAGCAACGCTTAACCTACCTTTAGATAGAGCCGTCGATGAAATAAACTCTATAACAGAAGCTTTAGATACTAGAAATACTCAATGGCAAAGAATTGCTTTAGGTTTAGGTTGGAGATCATGGGATACAGGTGTTAAAATTGAAGAACATGATTTAATAAAAACAAAAGCTAAAGCTGCTAGAAAAGAAGCTGGTAAAGAAAAAGCTAAAGAAACTAGAAAAATAAACAAGCAAAAAACAAAAGAATATAAAGCTTACAGAGTTTATATTTTAAACAATGTGCCACCTAATGTAAGAGATGATATTTACAACGAAGAAGAGAAAACTGGCAATACAATGCCAGCTTTTAAATTACAAAAAATAGAAGAAAAATATTTAGATCTAAAATAATGAAAAACTCAACTTACGAAAAACAAAACAGAGCAATGCGTTCAGAGTATAAGTCTGAAACAGGTAAGACGTTAGGTAAAAGACTAACTAAAGGTAAAAACAAACGTAGAGTATCTTTTGCATGTAGATTTGCTGGCATGGCTGGAGCTATGAAAGACGCTAAAGGTAAACCAACTAAAAAAGCAATAGCTTTAAAAAAATGGGGTTTTGGTAGTGTAGCCGCTGCTAAAAGTTTTTGCAACGCTAATAAAGAAAAAAAATGAGAGAGATAGATAAAATATTTATTCATTGCTCTGCAACTAGAGAAGGTGAAAATATATCTGCAGCTAAAATAGATAGCTGGCACAAAAGAAGAGGATGGAAAGGTATTGGATATCATTATGTAATAGCTTTAAATGGATCTATAGAATATGGTAGAAACATAAATGAACAAGGTGCTCATGTTAAAAATCACAATAAAGGTAGCGTAGGTATATGTTATATTGGTGGAGTTGAAGAAGACGGTGAAACACCAAAAGATACTAGAACAAATAAACAAAAAGAAAGCTTGTTAGACTTGCTTAAAACACTAAAGAGATTACATCCTGATGCGACAATACATGGTCACAACGAGTTTTCAGCGAAAGCTTGTCCTTGTTTTGATGTTAATAAAGAATATTGTAATATATAAAAATAAAAAAAATGGATTTTCAACAGATCAAACTTTACATTATAAACGCTTCTACACTAGGAGTAACTACTTTCACTAACATCGAAATGGGTTTAAAATTAATATTATTATTGGTAACAATAGGGTACACTGTAGACAAATGGATAAAACTTAAAAAAGATAAAAAAAAATGATAGACAAACTAATAGAAGGTGCTGCTAAGAAAAAAGGTAGAGACGGAAAGGCTTGTTGGAAAGGCTACACGTTAAGAGGAACTAAAAAGAAAGGCGGTAGAACCGTCGATAACTGTGTAAAAACTAAAAAGAAAAAAAGAAGATAATGGGAAAATTAATTATTAAATTAGGAGAAAGTATTTTAAAGTTTGAAAACTTTTTAAAAATAAAATGGAATTCATTTCTTAAATTATTAATGTTTAAAATAAAAGGAACAAAATAAAATAGGCGTACCATACCTAAAAGTTCCTGTAACCGAAAAAGGGCCCTCATAACGAGAGCCCTTTTTTGATTTATATATATCAAATAGTTATAACTTTCAGCCTTTAGCCATCGCATGCTATACAGTCTTCATTCATTGCTTGCTGTGCTATATCTCCTCTAAGGACACTTTCTGTTCGAGTATAGTATAAGGTTTTAACACCTTTTTTCCAAGCTTCAAAATGAACTTTGTTAAGCCATTTAGGTGTTGCTTCACTAGGAAAAGCTAAATTTAAACTAACTGACTGATCTACATACTGCTGTCTCAGTCCAGCTTGATTAACTAACTCTAACTGATTAATTTCCTTAAAAGTTTTAAATACCTCCTTTGCGGGGATGTCGTGGCCCATAGTAACATCATTAAGCTGATCGATATCTTGGACAGAGCCACCGTCAGCCAAGATCTTATTCCATATTTCTTCATTGTTTATTTTATGTTTTCTTAATAATTTAACTAGCGTAGGGTTTTTACGAATAAATGTTCCTTTAGCTGATTGTTCTGTAAATACATTAGCAGCCCAAGGTTCTATACCCGCTGAAACATTCCCACTAAGCTTACTATTAGAAACAGTGGGAGCCACAGCGCGTAGATGAGTATTACGCATACCAGTTCCAACACACCATAAAGGTTCACCGTATATTTCTGCCAAATCCATAGAAGCTCTTTCGCTTTCAATTTTAATTTGACTAAATATTTTCCTAGTTTCAAACTGAGCAAGTAAACCTTCGAATGGTATACCTTTTTCTTGAAGGTATGTGTGCCAGCCCAAAACTCCCAAGCCAAGAGCTCTTCCTTTCGTAGCCGACCTAATCGCATTTTCAAATCCTCGTAAGCCTTTAGCTCTTTGTATAAACTCTTCCATGACTCCATCAAGGAAATATATACTGTCGTAAATAAGGTTTGTACCTTTCCACTCTTCATATTTTGCTAAATTTAATGATGATAAACAACATACAAAACTATGGTTTTCATCTGTATGTAGTGTTATTTCTGAACATATGTTAGTCATATGTACTTTTAATCCATTTTCTTTATAAGCTTTAGGATTCTTCTTGTTAACATTGCCTTTAAACATAATGTACGGCTCTCCAGTTGCTTTACGCTTTCTAAGTAATTTACTCCATCTAGCTCTTGCTCCCGTATCTCCTTGTTCAAGTTTGCGCATAAACTTATCGCCAACAATTGCACACTGATGTAGGTTAAGCGACTGTCTGTTAACATCTCCTTTAGGTTCTCTGATTTCAAGCCACTCTTCGAAATCGTCGTGCTCAATGTTAATATTAATTGATGCAGCTCCTCGTCTAACTGATCCTTGATTAGTGGCAAGTATTGTTGAATCGTATATTTTACAAAAAGGGACGACCCCGTCTGATGTTCCATTTCCTGTTATTTTAGCCCCGGCGGGTCTTATTTGATTTATACCGATACCAACTCCACCGCCGTGTTTAGCGAGTAGCATCATCTCTAAATTTTTACTACCTATATCTTGAATAGAGTCAGCAACGTCGATACCGAAACAGCTAATAGGAAGACCGCGATCAGTACCAGTATTACTAAGTACAGGGCTCGCCAAACAAAGCCAACCATTCCATATGTATTCAAAGAACTTTTCAGCCATTTCAGGCTTATAAAGCCTACGAGCAACAGTTTTAGCGACTCGATGGTATGCTTCACGAGGACTTTCTCCGTCAAATAAATATCCCCCGGATATAGTCTTCTTGTATACGTCTGTATTACCCCACGAAGGGTAATCTTCTCCTTTAATCCATTCATTATTCCACATATTTTAAAATTTTGTTAAGTGAGTTATCCATGCTACTAAACCATTTATATTTAAAGCAACAAGATTCCATTGTTTTCTTGACGACGTTTGTACTATCACACATACAAAGCCTATTATAAATAGTTTAGGCTCTAACGTCCATTGTCCTGCTATCAAGAAACCTGCGCCAAAGTATCCTATACGTGACGCAAACTTTTGATATGACGTTAACTTATTTGTATAAGCTAACAATTTTAATAGTTTTTTATTCATTTTGTTTATAAAACATTACCATTACTTCTCTACTATTTTTGAATTCATTAGGGTATTTACTGTGAAAATATTCACAAGGGTAAGATATTAGCCTATTTTTTTTATGGCCTATAACCGTCTTTAAATCCCATTTAGATATATCATTACTGTCTTCAATCAAAAGCTTATTAAAATCATCCTTATCACGTCCTACGTATGTGTCCCCATGCTGATTGTGAGACCAAAAAGCAGTACCGTTTAAACCTTTGTGTTTTTCATCTGAAACAAATAAAACTAAAGCTCTATCAGGCTGTTCACCTTCTATTATAGAATCATTATGTATCCTCCATTCATTATCTTGATTTTCTTTTGCTTGTCTAAAAAAACAAAGTATACTCTTTGCTTTTATACCTTCTATTTCAGTTAATCTACCTTCTATATACTCTATAAACATATCACCAGGTTTTTTAATCCAAAAGGATTTACCTGGTGTTTTATGCTCTTCATAATCGCTTTTATCTTTTATAATAGCGTTTAATAGGTTTTTTGGTAAAAAATCATCTTTTATATAAATCATCTAGTATATCTTTTTCTGTTATTATTATCTTACCAGATGTCTTCGTAGTCTTCATTTTCCCCAGCTTTTGAATAATCTGTTGGCCTAATTGCGAAAAAATCAGTATGAGTGACGCCCCCGGTAAGATGATAAAACCAATCAAGATTAGCCGCTGCTTCAATGTCATACGCAAAATAAGATCCCAAATCAACGTAGCCGAGTTCAATAAGTTTTTCATTTGTTCTTTTCTTTATAAATTGTTTTAAGTCGTAAGATTTAATTCCTTCAATATCACCCATCTCAAACATTTTGTCAATATACTTTTCTTCAAGCTCAACCATTGTTTCAGCCGCTTTGATTATATCTTCTCTACATTGAGACAAAAGAGTCTTATCTTCTTCACACATATGTCTAAATAATTGACAACCCATTTTGCTGTGTAGAGATTCATCTCTTACAGACCATTTCATTTGTTGCCCTATACCTTTAAGTAAATTGCGTAACTGAAAAGAATAAAGTACAGCGAAAGCAGAATATAGGCTAACACCTTCTGCGAACGCACTAAATACGGCC
>Ga0233412_10000407_pt1 | contig 25337 bp, 25 predicted proteins | sample Na_anoxic_4_MG_FD_180667 | JGI IMG/M metagenome (GOLD analysis project Ga0233412, IMG submission 180667) | Seawater microbial communities from Saanich Inlet, British Columbia, Canada - Na_anoxic_4_MG | ecosystem: Environmental > Aquatic > Marine > Inlet | place: Canada: British Columbia...
ATTTTTTTTTCAAAAACAATTTTACAATTCTAATATTTACTTAGAAAATAAAAATGTAGAAATTATTTTGCTCATATTTTTAATTTAAAAAAATCGATATCATGATTAAACTGTGTATCGTCATAAAAAAATATGTTTTAGTTATAAAAACACACTGTAAATAAAACATCGATAATTTTAAACAAAAAAAGCACGATAAATGCACAAAATACAATATCTGAAATAAGGAATATGTAAAATGTGACACTTAAAGGAATATGTAAAATGTGACACTTAAAGGAATATGTAAAATGTGACACTTAAAGGAATATGTAGAATATAGCACTTAAAGGAATATATGAAAATAAAGATATCTTCATATACTTATAAATGTGTAAAAAAATATATAACTTATGAAATATATAACATGTTATATAAATAAAGAAAATGTAAATAATGATAAAAAATTATTATTATTATTATTATTAATTACTTATTATTAATTACTTATTATTAATTACTTATTATTACTTATGTAAGATCCATAAGAATCTAGAGGGACTCGTTGTGCTCATCAACCTTAGCCTGAAGTTCTTCGCACTCTTCATCAGAACAACCCTCAATATACTTGGAAACCATCTTCATGAAGTTTGCATTCTTACCATCAACGGCGTTATCAGAACAGAGCTGATTGATCTTTTCCTTATGCTCCTTCATGACATATGCTCGTAGAGTGAGCTTCTTGGGCTTATCAGACTTAACCTTGACCTTCTTGGGCTTAACCTCGGCATCAGAGTCAGAATCGGAGTCGGAGGCCTTGTAGTTCTCCATTTCCTTTTCGTAACGCTCCTTATCGGCCTTAGCCTTGTCCTCGTATGGCTTCTTTTCCTCGGGAGTAAGGGCCTTCCACATGGGAGACATAATCTTAGTGAGATCAGTGGTCTTGGCATCTGGATTGTCAGCCTTAACCTTTTCACGCATGTCGTTGGTAAAGAAGATCCAAGCGGTGTTACCCTTCTTAGGCTTGTTAGGGTCGGAAACCTTCTTCTTGGAAGGGAACTTGACCTTCTTGTCAGTATCGTTGTTGAAAGCAGAAAGGACTTCATCGGGAGAGAACTCCTTGCCAGAGAAGTTGTCGGCAACCCATGCGAAGAGGGAAGTGTTGTACTTGGCCTGCTGCTTAGCTGAAAGACTCATGGTTAATAGAGTTTTTGTAAGTTTTATAAAGTTTTTGTAAGTATAGGCGAGTAGTAGTTAAATGAATAAAGAAAAAAAGATTAGAAGTTTTCAAATTTTTTTAAGAGACTTCTACATTCTCTTGTTATATTATTAAATAATATATTATATATTATATATATATATGCCTCGTAAAACATCTAAAAAAAAACGTGGACTGAAAGGTCTCAGAGAGACGCCCGAAACTAATAGACAATCCAGATTAGCAAGTATGGAATCAGATCATTTACGTAAACAATCACGTGCTGCTAAAAAAATACAATCAATGACAAGAGGAAGACAAACACGAAAAGGTATACAGAAAAAACATGATGAATTTATGGAAACATATAATGATAGAGTAGATCCAAATATTATGAGTAAAATTTTTTATGAAACTGTATTTGAAGAAGATATTATGGATAGAAGAGATTCATTGGAAGAATTAGAAAAAAAACATGTTAGAAATGTTGAATTACAAAAAAAAATGAATACAAATTTTGCATTTCATCCAAATTATAATAAATTAGAGGATACTGGATTATTCAAAAGTGAAGCACTTGGACAAGGTAAATTTTATACAAGAGAGGGAGATTTATTATCATATGATGATTTTGTAAATTATCAGGGACCTGGAAGACAAATGTTAGTACAAAATAGTAAATCATTAGATTCAGATAGTTCAGATTATGATAAAAAAAAACAAATAAGAGATTGGCATGATAAAAATTTACATAATATAATGGACCAAGATGATATTGTAGATGCCAATAAAGATGATATAGCAGATAAAAAAGATAGGTTAAATGTATTAGAAGAATTGGATATATTTAAATGTAAAAATATGAAAAATTTATTAGATGCTGATCCACAATTATATTTAAATCAAGATATAAAACATTTTAGTGATATATGTAGAAATGATAGAACACAAATATTTGTAAATACATTTTTCAAAATAAGATGGGAATTGATTATGCCAGTAGATTCAAGAAATGGAGGTATTGAAGCTAAAATATCTCATTTTCCAGATAGTAAACTAGATTGGCGTCGAAAAGACTCTTTAATACATGCATTAGTAGATGAAGGATTATTAACTCTTAATCAAGATCATCAGTGGCCTGCTGCGGCCAGACCACCAGATACTACATTAAATAGATTTGATGTATTAGCAAATTATTTTAAATGGTCAGATGGAAGCAATCAAAGAATAGCATTAAGACATTTACAGGGTAGTCCAAGTATAGTTAAAGTAATGGATGGAAGGACACATTTAAATAGAGTTTTAGATAGATTTACAGAAAAATGTAATAGAATACATGAAATATTTAAAAAGACATCTGGATATCATATAACACCAGAAAAAATAGAAAAAATAAAAAGATTTTTCATTTTAAGTTTAATTGGATTAGATATACCAGATAATTATATAACTGAATTAAAAAAAAAAATGTCAAGAAATATGAATAATTTATCTCGTCTAAATCAATTTGATATTCCAGAAATATCAAAAAAAATAGTATATTTAGAAATGTTAAGAGATGGTAAACATATTGATGATGATGATAGAAAATTTATAGATAATATTGCTATCAACATCGCGTATTTTGGTTCATTAGAAAAAGCATTAGAAGATTTTACAAAAACTTTAAATGAATTTAAATTTCGAAGAAATGTAGAAAAAAGAAAAAAGAGAGATTATGATGAAATGCTTGAATATGCACAAGAATTACTCCATACATTTTATGGATAATATATTATAATGTCTGTATCATGTTATGTAGAATATAAGGGTGAAACACTGTATAATGTATTGATGGAAAACCATGAAACAATGATAGTAAATAACATGGTAGTTGAAACTTTAGACCCAGAAAACAGGATATCCTTACAATATAGATGTTTATTAAAAGCAAGTAATGAAGAAAGAATAGAAACTATGCAAAAATATACAAAAATAGTAAATTAATTTTTAATAATCTAATTTTTTAAACATTATATAATAACTCTTTAAGGCATTCTAATTTTTTTAAAATAATTTGAAAATTATTTAAACAAAAATAATATATTTATTATTATTATTATTATGGATGAATTCTTGGCATATCTAAATGGATTCAAAATTAATAAAGATGATCCTAGAAAAGCCACTCATACCATTATGCCCGGGCAAAGTAATATTACTTCTTTAAATTGGGCTGGAAGATATTATGTAGAAAATGAGAATTTGTTAGAATTTAACAATTCTATCAAAAATATTCTAAAAAAACATCCTGATAAAAATTTTGCTATGACAGAAACGTTTGGAGAACATTGTCCTCTACTAATTGATATTGATACATTATATGAAAATCCTGAAAAAAAGCAAAGATTTTATACAAAAAATACTATAAAAGAAATTATAAAGGTTATTTGGCCACATATTAACCATTATTTTGACAGTAATCATGAAAATAAAGAAGAATGTTGGATTACAGAGAAGGCTTCGCCAACAATTACAAAAGAAGGCAATGTAAAAGATGGTTTACACATAATTTTTCCAAATATTATAGGGAAATATAAGATTTTTAAAGAATTTATGACAACTTTTCACAATAATATAGATTTATGTGAAAAATTAATCAACATTTTTAGAGATACCAGTATAGATAATGTAATTCCGTCTAATGATGTAAAGACTATAATGGATTCAAATGTTCAAAGATGGATGGTATATGGTTGTGGGAAAATGGGAAAAGATGGGATACCAAGACCATATTTACTAACAACTTTAATAGATTGTAATACATTTGATATGGTTGATAATCAATATAGCCATGAAGAAATTTCGAAAAAAATTTGTCTTATAAATAAATTTGAAAATAATGTAAATTATAAAAATAATATAGATAAAAAGAAGGATATACCAAAAAGCACAAGTGTTAGTACCTTTTCAATGTTTGATGAATCGAGCGAAGAAGACGATGATTATGATCCATATTTAGAATCAAGAAACAATGATGCAAAGAATGCTGTTAATAAACTAATGGAACAAGAATTACAAAATATTAAAGATATTGTAATGAAATGTTTATCTATTGAAAGGGCGATGGATTATGGTTCTTGGTTAAAGGTTGGTATGTGTCTAAAAAACATAGGTGGGGATAGTTTATTTAATTTATGGGAAGACTTTTCAATGAGATATTCTAAATATAAGGATGGAACGAGCAAAAGGAAATGTAGTGATAAATGGAAAAGTTTTACAAAGACAGGGATTACTAGAGGTTCATTAAATCATTGGGCACAACAAGATAATTATTCAGAATATATGAAAATCATAGAAAAAAGCCTTGATAAAAATATTAGAAATAGTATTTTCAAAGGAGGTCATCATGATGATATTGCCGAAGTTGTATCAAAATATTATGCTGGTAGATATCTTTCAGTTGATTTGAAAGATGGATGGTATTGGTTTAATGGTCATAAATGGGTAAAATGTGTAAAAGGTTATAGATTACAAAAAGCTTTAACTGGTGAAATAAAAGAATTATATCATAGATACAATTTAATGTTTAAGAATGGGAAAGAAGATGCTAATAAAGATGAAGATGAACAAGCTGCCAAAAGTAATGAAGATGGTGAAAAGGGGGCATATGAAATATATGTTAATCTAAAGAATGTTACTTTTCAGGAAAAAATAATGACAGCTTGTAAGCTTAAATTTTATGAAGAAAAAGTAATGGAAAGGATGGATTCAAATACAAAGTTAATTGGATTTGAAAATTGTGTATTTGACTTAGATAGAAATGAACTACGCGAGGGGAGACCCGAAGATTACATTAGTATGTCTAATAATTTAAATATGCCAATTCATCAAAATGAACTACCATTAACAAGTATGGAGTTAAGTCAAAAAATTCAAGGAAGGGTTGGTAAATATAACATAGATGAATCTGGTTTAAAAGAATGGAATAAAGAATTGTGGGATAATGGAGATAAGCGTTATTATAAAGCGATTTCTAAAGATATTAAGAATTTCTTTAAACAAATTTTACCCGATAAAGATCTACTAAAATATTGTTTGAGATGTGTAGCTAGTCGTTTATCAGGAGATGTTCTAGAACAAAGGTTTAGTTTTTGGACAGGTTCAGGTGGTAATGGTAAATCAATTCTAATGGATTTAATTAGATATACATTTGGTGAGTATTGTACTAATTTGCCAGTTACATTATTAACTCAAAAAAGGAAAGCAAGTAATGCTGCTTCACCTGAATTAGCGAGAACAAGAGGAGTAAGGTTCTGTTATATGCAAGAACCAGATTCAAATGAAAGGATTAATTCAGGTGCCATGAAAGAATTATCAGGTGGAGATATGATTATGGCCAGGGAATTATATACTACTCCATTTGAATTTAAACCACAATTTGAGATTGTCCTTATGTGTAATGAAAAACCTACAGTAGATGATAAATCAAATGGTTCTTGGAGAAGAATTCAAGTATATCCATTTGTATCAAGATTCATTGATGATAAATCACAGTGGGATATTACAACAGGTAAAACACATCATATTTATCCAAGGAATAAAGAATTATCAGAAAATCTAAAAGAATGGCCAATTATCTTTATGACAATGTTACTAAATGAATGGGTTGAAATGGGAGGTGTTATGGATGATAGTCAAATTCCAGATAAGATTCGTTTTGAAACTGATAAATTCAAGAATCAGAGTGATATTATTGGTCAATGGATTAAGCAAGACTTGAAAGAATGTGGTGGTGGTGCTGAAGGTGATGGAACAATTGATACAACTGATTTACAAGATCTACAGGAAGCATTCAGTAATTGGGCAAATGAAGAATTTAGTAATTGTAAAATTGACAAGAATGAGGTTAAGAAATACCTTATTGACTGGCAAAAGAAAAGTAAATATGGATTTTCTAGAGCAGTAAATGGCACAGACCGCAAGCCTAAATTCAATCTAATCCCAATTGATGAAGATGATGAAGAATAATTTAAAGATATAATAATATAACTATTTAAAATATTTATGTGTGGTATATTTACTTTTTTATCAAACGATAATGAAATAAATTATAAAGATTTAAAAAAAAATGCAATGAAAATGGTACATCGGGGTCCAGATTCAACAAAAGAGTTCACTTTAATAAATGATAATATTACAATTTTTTCATTATTCCATAGACTAAGTATTAATGGCTTATCCGAAAAAGGAAATCAACCAATGTCATTATCAGCGCATCCTGAAATAACATTAATGTGTAATGGTGAAATATATAATTTTAAAGAATTAGCAGAAAAACATGGTTTTAAATTATATACAGGAAGCGATTGCGAAATAATATTACATTTATACATAAAATATGGAATCGAAGAATGTATTAAACAATTAGATGGAGTTTTTTCTTTTACGATAACAGATTTAAAGGAAAGAAAATTTATAATTGGACATGATCCATTTGGAATAAGGTCATTGTATTGGCATTACTCCGAAAATAAAGATGATTTAAAATTAAATATAATGGTTTCTTCAGAATTAAAGTGTATGAATGATATAATAGATGATGATTTTTCAAAAATTCAAATGTATCCACCGGGGTCGTATAGTATATATGATATTGAAAATGATAATTTAGTTACAAAATCTTATTATAATCTAAATTATGAAAATTTACATAATGATACATCCGAAATCGTTAAGAATATAAAAGATAAATTACATTCAGCTGTAAATAAACGTCTTTTATCGGAAAGAAAAATAGGTTGTTTATTATCCGGGGGTTTAGATAGCAGTATTATTGCATTTTTAACTGCAAAAATATTGGGTTCAGAAAATTTAAGGACATTTTCAATTGGTTTAGAAGGTTCAGAAGATTTAATAGCTGCAGAAAAGGTTGCAAAGTATCTTAAAACGGAACATACATCAATAATTGTATCCGAAAACGAACTATTGGGAGCAATAGAACCAACGATTAAACAAATCGAAAGTTACGATATCACTACAGTAAGGGCATCTACTCCGATGTATTTATTATCTAAATATATTAAAGAAAATACGAACATAACAGTTATTTTAAGTGGAGAGGGGGCTGATGAAGCCTCTGGATCTTATTTATACTTCCATAATGCACCTTCACCAGAAGAATTTCAGAAAGAATCAATAAGATTAGTAAAAGATGTACAATATTTTGATGTTCTTAGAGGAGATAAAACAACCGCTGGGAATAGTTTAGAAATCAGAGTTCCGTTTTTTGATAAAAATTTTATGAATTATTACATGTCAATTAATCCAGAAAAAAAGATGATACATAATGGATATGAAAAATACTTATTAAGGAAAGCATTTGAGAATGACTTACCACAAGAAATTGTATGGAGAAGGAAGGAAGGATTTTCAGATGGAGTATCCTCTATGGAAAAACCATGGTATAGTATAGTCAGAGAATATATAGAAAAAAATAATTTAGTAAATGATAATAATTATACATATCTTAAACCACTTGATAATGAAAGTTTGTGGTATAGAGATATCTTTGAAAAATATTATCCTAGAAATGAAAAAATAGTGCCTTATTTTTGGTTACCCAAATGGACAAATGAATTAAATCCGAGCGGTAGATTAATTTTATAGATCATGCTTTATCTTCCATGCCAAAGATATCTGTGGGTCTTTTACAATTGCTGAAACAATATTACCAGAATCAAATGTAAAAATCTTTTTATTATACTTATACTTATTAACAAGCATGGTACAAGCATTACAACAGAATGCAGACTTAATATATCCACAAGAATCATAACGCCATATATATATTTCCAACTTACCCTTTTTCTTAGAATAATTATTACAGAAGTTTATAGCATTCTGTTCGGCATGAATGCTTTTCTTGCTACAATTACATCCGCAAGCACGACTTGAACCCCAGTCAAGTATAGTCTTCTTTGAAGGCTGGTAAAACGCAATACTGGACAGCGACAGCTCGCGTATCGGAAGAATAACTACTAGAGATATCAATATAATTCTTAGTCTTCAAAGGCAAACACTGCAAAGTAATAGAATCCAAAGTCATCTTTTAGTTTTATGTAATAGTTTTTATGTAATAGTTTTATGTAAAGTGTTGTATTATAGAACTTAAAGAAATTATTTTTCAAATTTTTAAAAGTTTTAATTGAAATTATTTAATTAAATAAAAAGATATAATTAATGATGTCTTCTATGACGGTGATGTCTTGGTCTCCATATTGGACCAGGGCCTCTAAATCTCCAGCTATCATATGGCCACCAATAAGAATTATTAAATATAGAATTATCCCAATAAGGGTAATATGGATTTCTAGGACCAGACCTTACAACATTTACATTTCTAGTTTTCTGGACATCTTGATTATTCATATTATTAAATAATAAGAATCCAGCAAAAACAACCAATAAGGTTAATAAAACTACAGTTGTGTTATTCATATTATAATATATATAATATATTATTTTGGAAGTTTATCACTAAGGAGGTCCACTCGACGGGTGTGGTGGGCGGAACCGGGGGTCCCAGATCTGACCGAACTTTTCTGTGCCGGCGGCAGCCTTCATAGCATGATTTTGCATCGCTAATGAGTAAGATGAAAAGAATTTTAATCTTAAAGCAGCAAATACAATGTTAAATACAATAACAACGAATAGAGCAGACCAGCCTCTGCAGATCTGGCACATACGGATAATAAAGTATATAACGACCATTGACATAACAATATCAATGACATTTTGGACAACAATTTGTGTTCTAGATACTTCATCTGTTATTCTCCATGATAGGACAATGTTTGCAATAGTGCCTAGGACAACTAAAGCAACCCACATACCACACCATAATCCAGGTCCTCTAACAACTTGACCCTTCCAATTTTTTTGGCAAGCATCCTGGAATAGATGATTGACCCAAGATTCGACACCTTTCTTAGTTTTTTGCGAAAATTCGCTAGCAGTCTTAGTGATTTTAGAGCTCATATTTATACTATATAATATATTTTTTTTTTAATAATTTAAGGATAATATTAATAAACACAATATATGGATATACAAAATGTAGATATATGTTGTGGATTAGCATGGGGTGATGAATCAAAAGGAAAAATACATACATGTAAAGATATAGAAGAAATAATATTACAGTAATATTTTCATACAAATGTCCACGGTTAACAAATATTTATTTCTCAAATAATAAAGAAACAATTAATATGGTTTAAACTATTGGGAAACTTGGATCCATAGCAATACCACATAGTCCTCTAGGATCATTTATATTTCTTTCAAGTCTAATATAACCATTTTCACCCCAAGATTCCCCCCAAGAATTTTTAACAATCCAATAATCCATCTCTTGTAATTCATCATAACCATAACCAACAATCAAAACACCATGGTCTAAATTAAAACCACACATATAATCACTATATATACCTGATTGATATAATTGAAAAGATCTTTTATTAGCTTGTATAGCGACAGAAACAGGGTTAATAGATACTGCTTTTTTTAATATATTTTCATTATTTTGCATAACATCTGTAAAATTAGTTATATGAACTAATTTATTACAAGTTGTATTCTTGCAAACATCTTCAACACTTTCATATGGATATGAAACATTAGAACATAAACCATTATCAATAATATAATGAAAAGCATTATCCATTGCCCCGCCTTGACAACCATGATTACCATAACTATCTGAACAATCCATTAATTCTTGTTCAGATAAATTATATAATTGATTGTTTTTAATAGCCCATGCACTTTCAACTGATTCAGTCGATGAAAATGCCCAGCAAGAACCACATCTTCCTTGATTTTTAACGGGAGTTACTTTACCTTCTTTTCTCCAATCAAATTTATGAGGAGTATCAATAATATAATCTAAATTATTTTCATTAACTTTATCGTTAATATCTATTACCATATTAGATTTAGTAAATTCATTTTCATATACATTATAAATATGTTGATTAATACCTAATTCATATGAATTACTGTGGTTATTATTATGCTCTTCAATAAATTTTATATTATCTAAAGTATTTTCAGAATACAGATTCAAAGAATCAATATTACTTAGAGCAGAAAAAAGAAGAGTAATTATTTTAAACATTTATATATATATATATATTTTATTTTAAGTATCTTTTCAAATACTTGTCCATGAACCATCTATAATACCCAAAATTGAATATATAGGGAAATCATCTTCTTCTTCTATATTAGATATATCTATTTTTGGAAATTCCTTATCTTTAGTTGTATCTGGCATACTTATTATATTAAATAATTATTTATTTTTATTTCAAATTATTCAAGTCTAATATTATTAATAAAATATAAGAATAACATTAGAATAAAAGCACAAACTAAAATAATTAAGAAATATTCAAACAAATTAATAATACAATCTAAAACCTGTAAATAGAATAGTTTAGTTTTAGTAACCTTATAATACTTACATTTTTCTTCATCATAGTAATTATATAATATCGGGTCATCGCGATCTTTTTCTAAAGAGGTTGTTCCATCACGAAGGGGCATTATTATATTAATTATTAATTAAAGATAATTTCAAATTAATATAATAATATGGAATATGATCCTGAATTATGTGAAGCAGCAAATGTAATTGCTAATTTAAATAAAGAATTTAGTGATTTACAAGATGAAAATGCAGTATTAAGAAATAATATACTTCATATTACAAAGATACTAAATAAACCAGAAGTATTAATAAATACAAAAGAAGAATGGAGGATTTTTTCATTAGAAGTTAATAATATAAAATTATTAATAGAAAATATACATTCATCTGAAGAATTTTATAATATGATAAATTTATATGGACCAATAGATGTTATTTGGAGATGTTATTATTATACAGAAGAAGAAGATATTTTACCTGATTATAATAATTATAGAAGTGATAGATTATATTATCCCATAGTTCAACATATGAAAAAATTAACAAATCATTTAAATGATGCATGGATAGAAAAGAAATTTGAAGATACTTTAGTATTAATAAATGATATAATGAATATAATATGTGAAAAAACAGAAATAATCGAATACTATGGTAACTGGGTTTACTCAGAATTATTCTCTTCAATATTAATACATAACCTTATCATAAATAATGAAGGAATATTTTCAGATATATTAGATAATTTAAGATATTATAAATGTAATCAATGTTTAAGACAAAAAAAAACCGAGCCGAATAGTAATATGATGTGTTATGAATGTAGTCCTTTTTAAACATTAATAGAAGAATTGTAAAGTTCCTCATAGTAGCACATGTTATGGATATAATATTGAATGTTGCCTTCAATGGCATTACTGTGGTTACTGCTAATGTGTAGTTCCCACTTATAGACTTTTTTTATAGGCATATTATATTTCTGAAAATACATTTTACCATAACCTTTACCATTATCAGAAATGCGGTCTTTGACTTCAATATTCCAGTAACCATCAATTAAGACAAATGAATTTAATGGATTTTTCCAATTGACTATTTCCTTTGATGAGAACAGCTTATCACGGTTTCTATTACAACACTCCAAAGTAAGTTTCTCATCATTATATTTCCCACTATAATATAGAAATATCTTCTTATAGTGCGGAACAACCTTTACACTAATATACCTTTTCATCAGATTTTTCTTTTTATGGGGGATCCCATCAATTAGGAGTAAATGTTTCCAGTAAGTATCATTTTTAAACTCCAATTTCAATGTCTTTGAAACTTGCATAAGCAAGCCATAGTAATAAGCAAAATACATACTCTGTGTATATTCATTAACTGGATGCTCAAAATAGTAAGAACGATTGTCAAATGGGTCTCCTCCATCGTAATAATGTTCCGTCTCAAACATCTTCTGGATTATCAATATCCAGACTTCATTTGGCAAACTTTCCAACTTCATATTTTTAAACAGTATAAATTATTTTCTTTAATATGAAAGATTAATCGATTTTTCAAATTAAATAAAGAGGAATTAAAATATAGGTTATATTAAGTGTCTATTCTTAAAATGTCAATAACTATATCACAATTAATACCATTTTTTGGAACAACTATTACAATAGCAGGAATAGTATTTAAAGGAGGACAGTTATCTGAAAAATTAGAAATGGTTGGCCTTAAAGTAGAAGCTCAAGAAAAGAAGAATATATTTAATAATGAAAAAATATGTGAAATACATAGCGATGTTTCTATCTTAAAAAATGATATAGCATATATGAAGGAAGACTTACATGAAATAAAATTGAAATTAGAAAACTTAAAAAAGTAATATATTTCTTTAATTTGAAAATATAAAGTATATTTATATAAAACAATGTTAAAACTAAAAGTATCAAACGAAAGGACATTTATAGCAATAAAACAGTGCGTTCAAGAAGTATGAAGGAAGATTATATAAAGGATGTATTAAAGATCTTAAAGTAGATAATAATATATATATATGCTATAAAAAAGAACAAGTATTAGTTAAAATTATTAATATTCGAATATTTAATAATTTTGAAGATATCTTAACATTTTCTGATAATAGTTTATCTTTAACATTACCTTATTGTAAAAATTTAGAAGAAGGTATTAATCTATATAAAAATATATATAAATCTAAAAAAATAGAAGAATATGGGACTGTATCAATTGAAATAAAAGTAATTTAAAAGACACAAGATATAATATAATAGAATGGAAAATAGAGAATATGAAATAGTAATTCAAAATAAACATATAACGATGGATAAATTAAAAAATAAACTCAAGATATTAGGTGGTCAAGTATTACAAGAAGAAACAATTTTTTATCATTATGTATATACTCATCCACATCAACATAATAAAGATTTCATAAGATTAAGGAATGAATCAAATAAGGTATCTTTAACTTATAAAATACATGATAAGAAATATCCAATAGAACATGAAGTAATCGTAGATGATTTTGAATCAGCAAATAAAATAATAACCCTTTTAGGGTGTAAAAAACATTATGAATGTCATAAATTACGAGAAATATGGAAATTAGAAGGTTGTAAAGAAATTGTATTTGATACATATCCTGGAATAGAGACGTATGCAGAAATAGAATGTAATAATGAAGAAGATATTATTACAACTTTGGATAAATTAGAATTAAATACAGATTTAAATATATATGAAAGAATATTTGCTACTAAATATTATCAAGATATGTATGGTATTACACTTCCCAAAAAGAAAAAAACCTTATCATTTAAAACAGCATACACAGTATTATTAAATAGAGCTAAAAAAAATAAAGATATATTGAAAGAAAGATTAGATAAGGTGTCAGAAGAACATAAAGAACTAATAGAACTATTGGGGTAATATTATTATATATAATAATATATACTATAATGCCTGGTGAAAATATTATAACATTTAAAGGATGTATAAGTAATACACAACCATCAGAATACTTTGATGAAAATTTTTTAAATAATCCATTATTTGAATTATTGCCAGAAGGTTATGATGTATGTTATGAAATGCTTATAAATGATGAACTAATAGCCCCTCATTTTTATTTATATGATAGTACATCTGCATTAAATAAATTTGATTATGATCATGTTATAGCATCTGTATTTATACATTTTGATAAACCTAGATTTGGTTGGACTGGATGGACACCTTGGGAAAATAGAGCACATATACCAGAATTACAAACAAATGATAATTTAGAAGGATTTGATTTAAGAAAAGCTGGTATGGGGACATTTTTAATATTATGTTCTATAGCTTATGCTAAATCATATGGCATTAATATAATAACATTATATGATGCTTCAGCTGGATTTAGAACAGAACATAATATATATAGAAAATTAGGATTTGAATATTTAGATGAATCAGGACATGAAATGGCCGGAGATATAAATGTTATATATAGTAAATTACCAATATTTATGGAATTAAAAGGTGAAAGATTTACTGATAAATTAAATGAATTGAGTGAATATTTTGATGATGAAGAATGGGAGCCAAATGATATGGAAATGGATGGAGGAGTAGGGACACCACCCGAACAAAGGGCAAATGAAGCAAGAGATAGATGGTTAAATGATATGAGAAGAAGGTTTCAAGAAAGTATAAATAATGGAACACCTAATATGGAATTAGCACAACTTATCATGAGAAATACACAAATAGATCCTACTGCTGTTAGAGTAAGACCACTAACTAGAGATGAAAGAAGAAGACAACCAAGAACCTTAGGTAGAAATACCAGACCTCCTCCAAATACTGAAAGAACACCATTAGTAGCTAGAATAGTCCGTCCAGGTGAAGATATAAACCATTTGCCAAGATTACAGGCTGAATTAGTTAAAAAAAAGGATAGCATTGATTCTCCACCAGATTCACCTGATAGAGGACAACAAAGAATCGAAGCAGCCAGAGATATTCAAAGAAGGTTTAGAGGTAATAGGCAAAGAAGAAAATTAACTAAAAGAAGTCCTAGACATGGAAAAATGCAAGAACCAGCAACTCATAGAGAACAAATGAGAAGGTGGAGGATTTAAGTAATCAGTTTGATCAAGATGATCCAGTAAAAGGATATTTAAATCCTTTTACTCAAAAGGGGGGTGTTAGATATTCAATAGCAGATACATCTAATATCAGAGAAGATATTGAAAGAAAATTAATATTAGGTGCTGATCCAAATGAAGTTCATCCTAATACTAGAGGACAAACACTTTTAAATGCAGCAGTAAATACTTTAAATATACCATTAGTTAAATTATTATTAGATTATGGAGCAGATCCATTTCATAAAGACGATTTTGGAAGTACAGTATATGATTATATTAAATACGACCTAAAACACTACCCAAAAAGAAAAGAAAAATTAAAACAAATTACAAAAATGATAGCTAATAAAATTAATAAACCATATCCAAATCGAAGTTATCCAGCAGATATATATAATTTGGCAGAGCTTGAAAAAATGAGAGAAAAATATATGTATGATGATGAAATCGAATCTCCAGATAAAGCAGAAATAATTAATGAATCTGCTAAAAATATTCAAAAAATATTTAGAGGGAATAGACAAAGAAGAAAGTTAACTATGAGAACCCCTAGATATGGTAAAATGCAAGAACCTACAACAAAAAGGGAGAAAATGAGAAGATGGACACTTTTAAGTAAACAATTCGATCACGATGATCCAATTAGAGGTTATGAACGGTTTACAATAGCTCCTGAAAAGGCATCAGAAGCCGCGGAAGCAGAAGCAGCGGAAGCAGAAGCAGCGGAAGCAGCGGAAGCAGCACAAGACAGAGACTCAGTTTCAAGATTGTCGTCACAGAGAAGTGACGGGTCTGCTAACTCGGATTCCAGTCTGTCGCCCGGGTTCGAATACGAAAGCCCTGACCTGGAAGAGGAAGCATTCCAGGTCAAAAAAACTATGAAAAAAAAAAGAGGTGGCACAGGAACCCCCAATGAAAATTTATTAGGCGATGATTTACAAAACTTATTTAACCATGATGAAGCTTATTTATGGCCTGAAAATCCATCTGTTCAGGTAAATGATGATGAATTAGAGTCAGTAGATATATATGATATGCCAGTAGAAGTAATGGAAAATATAGCATCTCATTTAAATTTTGATAATTGTGAAGAGTTACGTAATTATTGCTTAATAAATCCGAGAGAATGTGCTTTAGATGAAAAATTTAAAGAAAAATATGGAATAGATATACAATTATGTAAAAATGAAGCAATTATCAAAAAAAGTTCTAAACGATTTTTTCAATTAGAACCAAGTTCAGAATTATTAGAACGAATGAATGGACCTAGAGGATTCTACGAGTTTGGTGATGAGGGATTAAATACAATAGAATATAAATTACCTTATCCTCGATTTGCCGGTAAAATGTTAACTGATATATTCAGAGAACAAGGCATATTTTTTCAAATACAAAAACAAAAAAGTTTACGTGCATTAATAAAAGTAACCTTTATGGATATAGTATTATTTTTTCATAAAGAAGATCCAAGATTACTAGATAGTATATTAGATCAATGGGTAAATGAAGTAATCAAGAAAAAAGAGAAATTAGAACAAGCATTAAAAAATAATTATATGAATCATCCAGAACCAGTTGAAGAAAATTGGAGTTGGAATCCTAGGCATTCTCATTGGATATATAGTAGATGGTTATATGAAACAAATGAAGTAGATATCTTATTATTACAAAAAATATTTTTAGATTCAATGTCAAATTATTTAGAAGAAGAAGAACTATTCGGAATTATAGATGATTATTAATATTTCTATAGTGAATGATAAATTGTTTTTCTATATTTCTTTTTAGTTTTTTTTCGTTTGCCACCATATTTATTAATATCAGTTATAAATCTACTCATTCTAATATCTTGTATATCTTCATCCATTCTTAACCGTGTTTTTTCTGGATCATATGGTAAAATCATTTGTTCATTATAAATATATTCTAATAAATCATCTGTTAATTCTTGAAGTGGATCTTTATCAATTCCTTTAGCTATTTCAATCATATCATATGATACATTTAATTTATGTAATTCATTGATTTTAATACTAACATATTCTTTAACATCATCATCTAGCATATTATTATTTAAAATATATTCACCTTCTCGATTTAATATAAAAGGATTAGCACCATATTCTAATAAAAAATCAATAGTAATATAATTACGTACTAAACATGCAAAAAATAAAGCAGTTGCGCCAACAATATTTGTTCCATTTATATTAGCACCGTATTCCAATAGCAATTTAATACATGTAATACCTTTTCTATCACTAAGACCACTCGCCATCTGTAAAGGTCTATTATTATTATCATCACCTTTATTTGGATTAGCACCATATTCTAATAATAATTTAACTATTTCTATTTTATCAGGACGATATGAACCTATTGCCCCTATTAATGCAGTTGTGGCACCAAACCGTATTACTTCATTAATATTTGTCCCTTTATTTAATAATAATAATAATAATTTAATAGATTTATCTTCCTGTGTACAAACAATATATAAAGATGTTTCTCCTCGAGGATTTTGAGAATTAATATCAGCACCCATATCTAGAAATAATTCAGCTAAATCATATTGATTATAACTTACAGCTGTAATTAATAATGAATATCTCCCATATATCATATAATCAGGACCATAAATATCTGAATATGGAGTATTCATTATATCCTCAACAAAACTAACTAATTTATCAATATTATTATTATCATTGCTGTGTTCTTTAATTAATTCTTCTATTTCCCAATCTTCCATATTATAATATATATAATATATATATATATATAATATATATATATATTATTAATATTATGTCAAATAAGTTTGATATAGTTAGGATAAGTTCTCACGGTGAATTTATAGATAGTACATTATATGATGAAACAATAGTTAATCCTGAACCTAAAAAAGTGAAATTTATTATTAATTTTAGAGGAAAAATATGGTACAGTATTAATTGAATTATAAAAAATTTAATATATATATTATATATGGAAAATAAAGGATGTATTTCAAGACAACATTCTAATGAATATTTCACTGATGAATTTTTAAGATCTAATTTATTACAAATATTACCAGATGGATATGATATATGTTATTTAATTAATGATACTAATATTAAATTTTATTTATATGATAGCATGGTACCATTAAGAGAATTTAATAGTAAAGATGTAATAGGATATGTTAGTTTTTATATAGATAAAGAAGAAAGCGATATAAATATAAGTTATTTAAGTGTAAATGAAAATATAGAAGGTTTTGATTTAAGAAGATCAGGATTTGGAACATATTTGTTATTCATAGCTATATTATATTCAAAAACTCAAGGTATTAGTAAAGTAACTTTAGATGATATGTCAGATAGTTATAGAACATATAATAATATATATTTAAATATTGGCTTCACATATGAAGATGAAGATTCTGGTCCAGAAATGGAAGGAGATATAGATGAAATTATAAGTTATTTAGATGAATTTATGGATAAATATGATAATAAAACTAGAATAAGATTAGAAGAACTAACCGAATATTTTGATGATGAAGAATGGGAACCTGATACAGAAGATGATATGGATTATTATGAAGATGAAGATGAAATGGAATATGGTGGAGGTTCAAATATATTTTATGGAGGCGATAATGTTGATGGACATTGGGATAAAAGAAGAAAGACAGGTGGAAAAAAGAAAGATTTAACATATAAATTAAAATGTTTTAAAAAGACTTTAAAGAAAAGGGGTGGAACATTAGAAAGAAGACATAGTGCACCTGCTTCAGTAAAATATACAGATAAATTACCAAGTCAAGGGACATTCCATCATATCGTAGATCATCAAGATGCATATGATGAATTTATTAGACAGTTAGCAACAGATAATGATAGATATTCTTTAAAATCATGTTTAGAATTAAAAAATTATACAGAAGCTAATAGGAGATCTATGTTAGATCCAATAGTCAAAAAACATGTTAAAAAATGTTCGAAAGCAATTGTAATAAATAATTTTTTTAATTTTATAAAAGAAGAATATGATGAAAGACCAAATATAGGCTTACAAATACACGTAACATATGCTCTAGAAAGATATAGACAAAGATGTATTGATAGAGAACATATTACAGGAGATAAAACTAATATGTTATTAGAAACTAATATGGAAAAAGTTATAATGGAATCAGATTATTATAATTTTCCATTACCAATTAGAAAAATATTACTAGAAATGTTTAAAGATATAATATCAAATGGTGTAGATCGTGGTTATATACATAATAGCGATGATCCTGGAGCAATATTATATTCTGTTATTTTATTTAATTTTGTAGCAATACTAATAAATAAGGGATTAAATGAATTTCGTATAATATTTATGGGTATAATTCAAGATTTACAAAATAGATTAAGAGAAAATGATATTAATGAAAATATAATAGATGAAGTTGTTATTAAATTTGTTAAATCTTTATACTGGAATTAAAAAATATTATTATAATTAAATACTAATGACAACACAACAATATTTGGCATAAAATTTATATGATTTATTAGAAACTCGAGAAAATCCACCGCCATCCGGGTAATACCTATTTAAAACGACCAAGATTATTATATGTAAAACCAAGAGCATCTTTAAAATTAATATATTATATAATATTATATAATATGTCAAATATAATAGGAAATATTTTAAAATATGATTTATCAATTAATCAATTAGAGCGTTCATTAAAAGAAGGTCATAATCCAAATATAGTTTTTACAGAGGGCGGGCGAGGTGGTATTACTACTCCATTAATAAATGCTATTGAAAATGTTAAATTAGATAAGTTTAAATTATTAATAGAATATGGTGCTGATCCAGAATTAGATGATAGAAATGGATATTTTCCACTATTAGCATGTATTTGTATGCCCCAACTTTATTTAAATACAGAATTTACAAAAATATTATTAGAAGCAGGGGCAGATCCCAATAGAAGAATTATAGACCCTACATTCGAAGTGAATCATACACCTTTAATAGAATTAATTGTAATATATAATCAAAATGATAGTAATGCTTGGGGGGATTCATTAGAAAAATATTTAATTATTGCAGAATTATTATTAAAAGCAGGGGCAAATCCATATTTAACTAATATTAATGGTGAATCTGCGTTAGATTTATTAGTAGATAATGAAATGAAAGATTTAATACTTAATTTTATAAAAACTTATGAAGCAAAAAAAAGATTAAAAATATTTCAAAAATTAACAGATGAAAAAGAATTAGATATAGATACGATAAAACATACAGCAGAATCTATAAAATATGATCCTGATTTTATTAGAAAAGAATATTTAGAAAATATACAAAATAAAAATATAAGTGAATATGTAAATATATTAGATGATTATAATGGCGGTGGATTAGATGATATACCTATGGAAATAATTAGTGAAAAATTAAAAAATTTAGATTGCTCCAGTAGATTATCTTATTGTCAAACTAATAGAAAATCTAGAGATGCTTGTAATACAGAACCTATTTTAAGTGAATATATAAAACCTTGTCGTAAAAAATCTAAATTAAATAAAACAAAACGAAAAGTAATTGAAGTTAGTCAAAGATTGCAAAAAAAACATAATGAACAAAGGAAACAAGAAGCATTAGAACAAGATATGAAAATAAGAAAAGAAATACAAGAAAGACAAGAAGCAGCAGAAAGACAGACAATGCTCGAACGTCAATTTTTAGATAGATATTATCCTATAAGAGATGATATATATAATGATATAGAATTTGATGATGATGTAGGTCAACTAGATCAATATGGTGGTAAAAAGAAAAAAAGAACTCAAAAAAAAATGAAAGGCGGAACTAGTTCATCGGATAGTTTTCACACACCATTATTAACACCTGAATCATCTCCTATAAACCATAGAGAATTTCATGATGCAGATGATGGTATGCCAGATTGTCCAATATGTTTAGATAGTTTAAGATATTTTAGAAATGGAAAATATGTACCATTACGTTCATTATATACAACAAAATGTGATCATGATTTTCATTTTGATTGTGCTAAAAGGCATTTATTAAGAGATAATAGATGTCCTATATGTCGCAATGAAATAGATGATTTTCAAGAAGATGATTTAGAAATAAGATATAATGCATTAATAGGAGATAATATAATAGATAATGAAAGACAAAATGATGAAGAAGTGTTCAATGATTTACAAATGAGATTAAATGTCTTGAGAGGTCTTGATAACAATGGTAATTAAAATAATAGTGCTTTTACACCCTTGAAACTTTAAAATGAGACAAAAATTTATACTATTAAGAAAATAATTGCTTAATTATATCTAAGGATAATTATAAATATATATATATATATATATGAACGACAAACTAAAATTAGGGTGGAGTCAAGGTTATATGGCATTAAAATATCATATGGAAGAAGCATTAATGGAAAGTTTGAATGAAGTGGTATCGAATCCTAAAATAGCATTATTTTCAAAAAAATATTATAATCAAATAAATGAATTAAATCATAATAAAATATATGATTATTGCTTTATTGGTTCAATCAATACAAATAAGAAATCAAGACAATGGGTTATAGAATTTGCAAAAAAATATTTTACAAATAAATCTATATTTATCAATACTGACAATGATCCTAATTGGAAAAAATTAGGAACGTATGATTACACAAATATTATTAAAGGGTATTGTCCTAAACTCGCGCATAACAATCAATCAAAAACAGTTCAGTATCGTATAGTTAAAGAAAATAAAGAATATTTTGAAAAAATGTGTCAAAGTAAATTTACTTTATGTCCTGAAGGAGATGCACCATGGTCTTTTAGATTTTATGAAGTATTGATGTGTAAAAGCCTACCTATTGTAGAAAGTTGGCATCATACATATAGAACAATCGAGGAGTCTAAAATAAATTATAAATATCTATTATACCAAAATATTGAAAATGAAATTAAATATCAAGATTATATAAATGAAAATATAAGAATATTTGAAAAGTATCATTTAATATCATAATCATCACTTTTAAGGGATATATATTTTGTCCCATTTTAAAGTTTCAAGGGTGTAAAATATTAATGCTAAAATTATAAATTTTAAGGTTTAAAATTTTATCAGAATAAGGCGTTAATATTTATTCACCGCCTTCTTCGGGTTTCATACTATATCTTATTTAGAAGTCTATTAGAATAATTCGTTACTGTTTTTTCGCCGCCAGGGACGGAGGGTTTCATACTATACCATGGCCATAGTCTATTTCATCTGTATCATCTAGATTTATTAATTCATGATAATTTATAGTTATTTCTTTTACAGTTGATTTCCATCCTGAAGGAGATATTAAAGGATTAGGGACTAAATATTCTGTTATTTTATTTAATTTTGTAGAAATACTAATAAATAAGGGATTAAATGAATTTCGTATAATATTTATGGGTATAATTCAAGATTTACAAAATAGATTAAGAGAAATATATATTGATGAAAATATAATAGATGAAGTTGTCATTAAATTTGTTAAATCTTTATACTGGAATTAAATAATATTAGTATAATTATATACGAATGACAACACAACAAGATTTGGTAGAAAATTTATATGGATTATTAGAAGAATATGCAGAAGGGCACGGTGTGGTTTTGTCGCAAAGAATCATAAATTTAATACCATTAATTGATGATTTAAATCGTTGGAATATTATAATTAGAGATTATGAAAAGTATGATTTAGATATAGGAATATTTATAGTAGATGTAAATAATCCAATTAGAACATATACTACTGGGAATAGACCTTTACCTATTGATTATGGAGATTCTATGTTAACATTTTTTATATGGTCCATAAAAAATTATTTAGATTCTGATATGCATCCAATGGCAGATGAAATAGTTAAAATGTTAATATTAAATGGAGCAAAAAGTAGTCCATATTTATATAATAGTTGGTTAGAACTGAAAGATTTTTATCAAGATGATGACGACGGAACCGATGAAAATTATGAAGAAACAAGTGATATGTATGATAATATAAAAAATTATTTAGGATTATTTAATACAATCAAGAAATTAAAAAATGTTAGAAAAAAAAATAGAAAGGCAAAAACAATTCAAAGAAGATTAAGGGGCAATAGATCGCGTTTATATCACAGCGATAATCCAACAAAATATATGAGAAATGTTCCTGGTTTACGGAAAGGTGTTGCTAATAAAATAGATGAAGGATTGCGAGAAGATGAAATTGAATCACCCGATAGAGAAATATTTAAAACTGAACATTTTGATCCAAAATGGATGAGTGATAGGGAAATAGAAGGAAATAGATTAATGGCTGATTATGTAGATACACTAGATCAATATGGTGGTAATTCATATCGTAATAAATATGAACGATGTAAAAAGATGTCTGAAAGTCAACAAAGAGCAATTGATAGAATTACAAGATTATATGAAGAAAAATTATTTGAAGACATGGATAGAATGGATGAACAAGAATCCATGGAAAATAATGCTATGGCAGATTACATTGATAATATAAATCAAAGCGGTGGAATCTTTGAAGATTTACCAATTGAAATTATTGATAAAGAATTAAAAAAAATGAATTGCAAAGATAGATTATCTTATTGTCAAACAAATCGTAAATCTAGAGATCATTGTAATTTAGAACCAACTTTAAGTGAATATATTAAACCTTGTAGAAAAAAATCTAAAATGAATAAAACTAAAAGAAAAACAATTGAAGTAAGCAAAAGATTACAAAAAAAAAATTTTTTAGAAAGTCAACAAAGAGATATTCAACTTAGAGAAGCTAGAGAAGAAAGGGAGTTATTGGAAAGATTAAGACAACCTAGAGAAATATAATTACGTAGAAATATAGACGAAGATTTTGAATTTGACGATGATGATGATGGAATATATTAACAACCACTTCCATCATTACTATTTTGATACATTAAATAGCTTATATAGATATTTCCAACTGTAACAACAGTTATTGTACCAACTAATAAACAGCATTTTTTAATACAACAATTTTGTTGAATCTGTATATCAGGATTATGATTTATTGATATACTTTCTCTTAACAATGTGTCTTGTCTTGTTAATCCTTCTTCGATACTATTTTCAGCTTTTGGCATTTTTATATAATTATATATATTATTTTTATATATTTTAAAAATATTCTTCAATACCTTCAATCCAATCATCTAATTTTTCTATATTTTCTTTTAATGTAACATCTTCTCTAGTATAACCTTCACTTTCATCTAAACTATTTAATTTTGTTACCATATTATCTCTTGATAATGTTAATTGTTCAATATATGTAGGATTACCAACAATACCAATTAATCTTAATATAAAATAACGTATCATTTGTTCTATTTTATTATCATCTATTAATACTCTGTGTTTTCTACCATCAACCATTACATCATGTTTTAATTCTCTAGATGTCACTGTTTCTCTAAATAAATCAAATAATCTTTCTAATTCTTCTCTACCGGATAAACCACGACTAACAATACTGTAATATGTCCCACGAGTACCAAATGTAATATGTTTTAAAGTAACTCTTCTCTGCGAAATTCCACTGTTCCACTTAAAAAAGTTTGCTAATACATCAAAATTAAAAAAAGGTGGACCAGTTACTGAGTTTCGATTCATCGTTGTTAATAATTCTAATTCAATTAAACAATCAATTAAAGCAGTTTTACAACTACGGGGGAAAAATTTTAAAGGTATCTTATTAATTACATCTTCTATTTCAAATGTTTTTACTTGTTTATTATAATCTGCTATTGCTTTCCTATATTTATCCATCCAATATTGTAATGAACCTTCACCGTAACCTGTTGTTGGATATACGGGCATTTTACCAAGTGGTTTAATCCATCTCCAATCTATATTAAAAAATGTATCTATATAAACTCGTGTAGTTTCATCTTTACATGGTTTTAAATACATTTCATAAAATCTTTTGTCTTTATATAACATTGGATCAGCTTCAATCATTTCTCTAACGCGTTTACAACGGATTATGTCCATTCTATTCATTTCTTCTAATTTTTCATCTATTTCTTCCAATATGTATTCATCATTTAATATAGGACCTTCTTCATCCATATCTAATTGGTCTTGTTCTCTATAATATTCTAAATCTCTCCTTCTATTTTCTTTGAGTTTCATATCTTCTTCATCTTCCGAATTTAATTCTTCATCAGATGAACCTGATTCTAATATATCATTATAATCTTGTGATCCAATATCTTCTATAATTTCTTCTTGTTCAGCATCTGTCATAGCTTCAACTCTTTCAGGAATATTATCTTGTCTCTGGTCTTCTGGTAATTTTCTCATAGCTCTCATTGCTCGTTTAGTTCTAGCGCGCCTGTGTCTTAAACGCTGTTCTTCTTGACCTCTATTCATTCTATTTTCTCTAGATGGAACTCTTTTTAATTCATCAGCAATTCTCTTTTCTCTT
>Ga0233412_10000408_pt1 | contig 25327 bp, 25 predicted proteins | sample Na_anoxic_4_MG_FD_180667 | JGI IMG/M metagenome (GOLD analysis project Ga0233412, IMG submission 180667) | Seawater microbial communities from Saanich Inlet, British Columbia, Canada - Na_anoxic_4_MG | ecosystem: Environmental > Aquatic > Marine > Inlet | place: Canada: British Columbia...
ATTTTATTAGTAATTTTTTTATATCAAGGAAATCTTTATAAAGTTTTGGATCTTCTAAACTGATTTTGGATATGATAGTCGGGGCATAATGTGTATATGCATTATTCCTTGAAGAAATATTTGTTAACTTTTCAAAAGAAATACCGGATATATTTCGAAGATGATAATTGATATAATTTTCTCTTTTGATTTCTTCAGAAATAATATCAATTCCAATTTCTTCGTAAATAGATATTAACTCCTGCGTCGCTCTCTTAATATTATCATTTGTTTTAGAAGATTGTTTGTCTAAAAAAGTATTATGCTTAGTAATATCAAAAGTTGTTGTCATAATCGTTGTTCCGTCTCCAAACCAATCTGGGATTTTCAAATAGTTTGGTTTGGGAAAACTACCAATAACCGTTGTTATAATTTTATCGTTATTATTACACATGTACGTTATACTTTGTAAATATTTAAAATTGATATTTACGAAAAAATAAACAGCTGTTAGGATATACTTGTGAATATATTATCCATAGTTTTATCATATTTTGTAACAATTGGACGATTGTGTAAAGTAAATGATTTGTTTTTTATTGAAATATTTACATCTTTATCTAATTTAATTAAAGTACCTATATATTTGTATAATTTGTTAGTGTTAATATCTTCCAAGTGGAATATTATATAGTATCTTCCGTTTTTACTGTCTTGAAAATTCATTTGTTTCGTTAATTTGTTAAATGCTTTGTACGCCGCTTGTGTAGGATAAGTCGCGGAGTATTTTCCAAATCTTTGTCCCCTATCTGGAAAATCAATAATAGAAAAATATCTTTTTTCCATTACTTTATGTAATAATTTTTTTTAATCATTGCGAAATCGTAATGATTAAAATATATTATATGATTTATGAGTAGAATACCCATCCACCTTTTTGGTTTTTGGCGGCTTCACTTCCCAGAGATTTAAGCTCATTTCTATATTTTCTGACGATTGATTTTACTTTACCAGAAGCATCTTTCACTTTGTATGATTCTGCTTTCTGTAATTTGACGCGTTTACCTTCATAATGGTATACTTTTCTGTTGCTTCCACGAGTTGTCTCTTGAATAGCGAATTTAAAGTGGCAGTCATCAGCGCGTTTATGTTTTTTGCAAAGTTGAGTGAATGCTTTTGATGCCATTTCTTTTGGTCCGCGTTTGTTTGGTTTACCTTGGCTAGTTACAGCTGGTAAGTTGTAACGACCATCATCCTCAACTGCTTTTCCGGACACGGAGACAAGTTTAAAATGTCTGTCATTATCCGAGTTTGGGGATTTTGATCTTTTTGAGTTTGAGTTTGATCTTGAGTTTGAGTTTGAGTTTGATCTTGATTTAGATCTTCTATGGCGACGTTTACCAGCGGATTGTTTACGAGTTTTGCTTAATGATCTTGATTTACCAGCGGATTGTTTACGAGTTTTGCTTAATGATCGTGTTTTACCAGCGGATTGTTTACGATTTTTTGTTGGGGATCTGGATTTTGATCTACTTGTACGTGTGTTAAGATTGTCTAAAAGAGATTCCAATTTATCTAATTCCTTTTGAAAGCGATTAGCAGGCATATATATAACATATTGATATTTTTTTTAATTCTTAATATTTTTTTTTAATTGAGATAAATTATTTGTAAAAAATCCAATACCATTATCTTTATTATTTTTTACAAAAAAAACAATATCTTTATTAGAAAATTTATTTAAACTTTTTTCATTCGCAAAAAAATTATTCACTAAACTTAATAACGCATTTTCTAAACTTTTGTTACTCAGGTTTTTCTTTAAAAAATATTTTCCATTTTTAAATCCACCTTCTTGATCAGTATTTAAACTTTGTGATATTACTGACTGTATTGCAGAATTCGTACTTATATCATTTTTAGCAGAATTTAATTGTATAGTTCCATTACTTTGCTGAGTAAACCATCCACTCGGATAAAAATTATCAATCCAACTTCTTTTCATTGATCAACTGTATTACTTTTTATAATATTTTCTTTTGTCTTAAGTGGTTTCCTAAAGTAATATATCTCATGATCGGTAATTTCTATATCATCTAAATTATCAATACTTACAAGTTTAAATATATTTTTATTTATTGTTTTTAATACTTGATCCTTATCAGGTATATAAAGTTTATTTTTAAATGATTTTTTATCATTATCTTTTCCTACAATAAGCTCATTATACCAATATCTATTACTATTACTATTAGGTCTTGACCACCAAGCATCATGGCTAAATTTTTTAAAATGAGTCACCGAATGTTTAACCTTGTTATCATCATGTGTAAATTGTGAAAAATTACGTGGAGCAGGATCAAGCTTTTCTGGTTCAAACACGTGAATTATCAAATAACCACCTGGCTTCAACCAGTAATAGAAATTACTCAAAATATCATTCCAATCTTTGGTCTTATTATGATATAAGGTATCTTTTAGACACATGATATGTGAAAATTCTTTTTCATCAAAAGCTTCAAAATCCCTTAAATCTTTTTCTTTTACCTCGGCGATTGGATTTCGAAGTTTACATCTTCGAATCATGTTTCGCGATCGATCGACCCCAATAGTTTTATATTTTTGACTTATATATTGCAAATGTTTACCAGTTCCAGTCCCAGCATCTAATATTTTGATATCTTCTTCTTTCTTATTTTTTTCAATAAATTTAGATATTAAATTAATTTCATGTTTATACATGCTATCTTCACTAAATACTTTGTCAAATAATAATGAATAAAATTCTGTAAATACATCTTTATTTTCACTTGTTTCGAAATTTTCTATATTTTTTTTATTAAGGTAAATAAATACGAAAAATACATAGAGAGCCAAAATTATTGAAACATAAATTATATTAGTCATTCAACTAACTATATAATATAATTTATTTTTTACGTTTATTTTTTAAAGAAATTTTATTGGAAAAAATAATAACAATGGATGATTTAAATACACATTTACCTGTATCAGAACTCAAAAGTCTAGTTTATGCATTTTTAGATGATATTAGTAGTTCTGAGGATCAAATACTCATTAAAAATAATAAGAAAATCGAACTTATTAAAAAATATTCACAAAAATATTCTAGAATACAATTCCGTTATCCTGCACTCTTTAATATGATTATAGAAACTGGTAAAGAATTTGATCTTCAACAATTTAATATGATGCTTAAAATGATTGACAAGGTCCGAAATAAAGAAGTATCTGAGATGGATGCATCTGTTGAATTTGGACAAAAAATGGTTGATAAATATGTAACACCGAAATTAGATAAAAATAAAGAAATTTAATTTTATATTTTTTTACATTTTAAAGTCAGTAAGATTTTTAATAACATTTAGATAATTATAATGTGTGCCATCATAATTTAGAAAAATATTCCGATTTTTGTTATCAGTAATAAACGTGCTTATTATTTTATACCCTTTCCCATTTTCTTTATTTTTCAGTACAAAAACATTTATATCAAATATTTTTGTTAACATTGTTATTTCAATTGCACCACCCCATGTACCATCTAGTTTCATATTTTTTACATAACTCCTAATATCTTGGTCAGATTCATATTTAATCCATTGTTTAATAGATGTACCCTTTATTTTTTTATTTTGGTTTTTTAACATATAAATACACGCAATATTACGGAGTTCTTTGTGATTTAGCTTCATTGCTACCCCCAAAGATCGAAACAAACAATTACCATCTCCTTTTATATTATTTTCTTCAAATTTGAGTTTCATTATTAGCTATATTATTTTTATTTAAAATTATATACTATTATAAATATTTGTTACAAATATTTGTAACAAATATTTGTAATTTAATAAAAAAAATTGTAATACAATATTACATATCTTAATTTCCTAAAATTTTTATTACTTTAACATCAGAACTATTTATTTTGACTTCTTTTATCTCTTTTGTTTTCTTATTTTTTTTTCCGGGACTTGCGGATCTGATTACAATCTTTATTCTACCACCTGTTTTAGCTCCTTCCTTTTTTCCTTTTTTCTCTTCTTTCGCAATTAAATCCATTAGTTTTTTATAAGTTTTGTCTGATGTATTTTCTTTTTTAACAAATTTAAATTCATTGTTTAAGAAACTGAACTGTTTCTCTGAATCACTCATTGATTTGATGGCATTATAATATTGTGATGAGTTATTAACGCCGTTATAGACTTCTCCGAATCCTTTAATATGAACGAGTTCGAGTCCATATTCCTTCGCCAATGTTTTAAAGTATCCATATGAAACTAAATATTCGACATTAGTTGTACCAATCGTCGGTATAAAAACATCAACTGAATGTCCAAAATTTGCCTTATTTTCATCAAACGTTCTGATAGTATATTTTTTCGTAATTTTCCATACTAAATCGTCTCCCACAAATCCTTCCAACGGTTTTTTCATTCCTTTAAGCGATTCAAATAATCTTTTTCCATCAAAAGATGTACCCACGAAAAATCCACCGATCTTTAAGTTATCATTGACGTTTTGCAAAAATGATCGTATGGCGATTTCATTAACAAAAAAGTAATGCAGTGCAAATTGGCAACTCACAACATTAAACTGATATTTAGATAAAAATGTTTTCTTCATCAATACTTTCGCATTATGATCCATGGCTGATGCAAAATCCGGAAAGATTAATTTTGATGCATCTCCCCAAATAAATTGTGCGAACGGTTTTGGTCGCGCAGCTTTTTTATAACTATCCAACGCGTATTCAATATTTTCCTTATTATATTCCACACCAATAATTTTTTCTAATCGGGCCAATTTCCATTTCATAAAATCTCCACCTATTCCTGAAGCTAAATCAAGCAATGATCCCTCAGTACCTTTAACATTATTAATTATTGCAGGTGAAGCATTTTTAATTAATTGTTCTTTTACCACTTGATTATGGAAAGTTTGATATGGGTATTTCTTAAATCTAAAAGAGTTAGTCTCATAATATTTACTAACCTCTTCTTCGGGTACTCTGTCCTCAATTAACATTTCCACAGAAATTGGATTCGATAAAGCCGACCACATGTGATTCGCATAAGTTTCTGATGTACCATAAACAATATCACCATCTTTATATTGTTTGGTCTTATGATTATCAATTGATATGGGTGTCCATAAAAATTCATTCGTCTGATCCCCATACATTTTTGTGAACGCAAATTCAACAATAGTCTCATCATTAATTTCTTCTTGCATACCAGTAATATTGTTTTTTGCCATCATTTTTCCCATGTTATCTAATGGTATATTAGCTTTTCCAATAATATTGTCCTCACTCTCACTCGTAGTTTTTGGGGAAAAACTAGTTATTGTAAATATTTTCTTATATTCTTTCTTTTTCTGATCATATACATTTCTATATCCTCCAATATTTAAATTCAATGTTTTATAATATATAATCTTTCCATATAAATCTTTTTGATCACTTTTTAATTGTAATGGAGAAACTTTGTCGTTATTTCCTGATCCATCTTTTTCTGTTCTAACTAAGAACTCAATTGTTCGAAATTGAGGAAATCTCCATTTAAAAAGTTGATAAGAATATCCGCCTTTTAGAGGATAATGTTCGTTATATGATTTTAAGTATAATCCTTGTAATTCAAAATCAATAGAGGTGGTATTTTCCAACAATTCTTTGAGATTATTACTAAAACTATTTCCTTCTCCGAATAAATAGTGTGACAATTTCAGAATAACACTTGAATCACCTAATTCACTGTTGGTATATTGTGATTTTTGAATACCTTCTCTATAAAATTGCAACAATTTATCAAATCTCGTTTTTTCATTTGGTTTATTTTTGACAAAAAATTTTGTTAATCTGATATCTTCTCCTTTAAAGAATAATATATCAGTCATATAAAACATATTTGAATGTTTTACAAAATACCCTTCTAATAACGTATTTTCAAAATTTTTCATTTCCTTTCCAGTTAATAATACATTAAATGTTCGGTCAATTACAAAAATCTTATTATCAATACTTTTGTTATAATTTTCCGGAACATATAGAAAACTTAATACACCATGTGGTAAATATGTTATTGCATAATTTTCTTTAACATATGCACTACTATCCTTTTCATGAAAGTTCCTTCGAAGAATATCAACTGGTTCTGCAAGAATAAAATGTTCATTCTTTAACATCGAATCATTGACCTTTGTCAATTTACGAAAACTATCAATTACCCGATTTTGGTCTTCACTTGAAATTACAAATTTTGTTCCTTGAATTATTTCTCTAATCCATTTTATAATATTAGCTAAATTATTTAACAAATCAGAAATATCTCTGTCCTCTGTTATAATATCATTATCTATTTCAATTGATAACCCATATATTGGAGTATTTTCTAATAAATGTGATTCTTTAAAGGTTTTAGTACTTTCAATCCTTCTTTGCTCAATAAGATTTATTTTATAATTATATTTAGGTTCACAAATTTCATAAACATTTAAATATTGATATTCTTTTGTTATTTTTTCATTATCTAAATCCGATACAAATTTTTTATCAACCGCCTTACTAAATTGTTCTATCAAATTAAAAACAATCCCGTTCGATTCATTATTGATTGTTTCCTTAATATTTATCATTCTAAAATCTTTATTCTCGGGATCAATAGTATCCTTTCCAAATTGCCATAATTTTTTTATTCTATCAATATCAGATATCTCAACAAAATAATCATTATCTTGCGTTTTTATAGTAAATTTAGTATTCATTTTAAAATTCCATTGTAATCCACCATTGGATTCTTTATAAATCAATTGTTTTAATACTCTTTCAAATATTGCTCTTTCTATTATTTTCATTTTTCCTTCAAAATTAATTTCAATCAAATATTTATTATCTTTTTTTAATTTTTGAAAAATAGAATTTAGGCTATCATAATCATTTGTAGATATTTCCATTGTAATTAATATTAAATTATATTTAAATTATTAATTTTTTTCACTTTTTTTTTTAAATTATAATTTCTTTTTCTAATTCTTTAATAGTTTTTTTAAGAGTTTTTCCTGTCTTTTCTGACTGTTTATATATACTTATATTCATTTTATTTGCTAATTCATGGAGTTCGGATAATTTATATTTCTTTTGCTTGGACTCTTTTTCTTGAGATACTATTTTTTTCTTTATTGGATTTTTTGATTTGGATTGATATTTATCTAAAATCTCAATCAATTCTTTATCATTTGCGTATAAAAATATTCCGGACGCTGATTCTTCTCTAACAATTGATGAATATCTATTGTTCTCTTTATATAATATTATTGTTGGATTATATATATCTAATGTATATTCTTGACAATATGATTGATTTTTATTTTGATATTTGTATTTTTCTACATTAATATTATTAATTTTTTCATTTTCCTTTGAAATGATATATATATTGAGGGAAAAGTAATCAACAAAATATTTTTTTATATTATAATGTTTATCATCATCAAAATCATAATCATAAGAATTGTTTAATAATTTTTCTAATTTTTGGTGACTGAATGTATGATTTTTATTATATAGGAATAAATGATACAAATCTTTTTCATTTAAATCGTGGGCCATTTGTTGAAACATTTTTTTAATAAAAACATCTCTACTCTTATTTGTAAAATGTCTATATTCAGTCATTATACAATTTAATGATGATGAAAAGAAAGTATTTTTTTTAATATCATCTTTAATTAAATTGTATTCATCTGTATTAAAAATACTTTTCAATATATCGGGTATCTTCTCAATTTTTTTATTAATAAATTCATATTTATTTTGTAAAATATAATGGTCGTATATATGTCTCTCATCAGGTTTTACATTGGTGTTAATAGTAAATTGTTTACCTGATTTGATTTGTTTTATATCTAAATACTCTACTAATTTATTAACACTTATCATAATCTGTTTTTTTGATTATAATATTTAATTTAATCACTTTTTAAATAATTTTAATAATATATTAAAAATATTTTATTCATCATCATCATCATCATCATCATCATCATCATCATCATCATCGTCATCATCATCGTCATCATCATTAATTGTTTTCTGTGATGTATCGCCTTCGAATTTATCAATACATTCTTTATTTTTTTTCAATACTTTTTTTGTAGGTATTTTTTTGGATAATCGTTGGGTAGTTATTTTAATACTTCGACATATTGCACTACTTCGCGAAATATCTCTATATCGTTTCAATATTTTTGCTTTACTACCAACGTATTTTTTTTTATATCTTTTTAGATTTATTTTACCTCCTATACTTGGTTCATCATTATTTTCATAATCATTACAATCAATATAATTTTTACATATATCATTTTTATATTCCTCAAAGATAGAACTTTGTAAACTTTTCATACTATAAGTTTCATATGATGAAACATTATTAACAGAATTCTCTAATAAATTACAATCCTTGTGTGCAAGTAAATTACTAGAGGTCTGGTCAGTAGTATCAGTTAAATTTGATAATCGTTCTTTTTCATTATTTATTTGGATCTGATTTTTATTTAAGTGTTTCTCATTATCAGAACAAAATTTTATAAAGTCTATTATGTCATTCAACGTTTTATTATTCATTATTGATAAATTTAGAAATGATCCATTACTATTTTCTGTATATTTTATCAAATTATTTTTTATTATTTTTAATATTTCAATCCATTCCGATCGTTCTTGGCAATGTTCTATATAATACTTTATTTTTTTTAATTCATCAATACTTACTTTACTTGTTTCAATATCAAGTATATCCATTTTATTTTCTATATTTATAATATCTTTTTTAAATTACTTTTCTTTACAAAGTGATTTCCTCATCAAGTTCAGTATTGTCTTGTTCACTTGTTTCATTATCGATTATTTCTTCATTAAGCTCATTGGGGAAACCTTCCTCATCTAATTCATCTTGAAATTCGGATGAATCCTCGACCACAGGTTCTTGCATTTCCTCTTCTTCATCTTCCATATTTTGATCTTCAAAATCTGAATTTTGGCCTTCATCAAATTTTTCAGCCACATTTTCTTCTTCGACTTCTTCTGCAAAAATATTTTCATTATTTTTAAAATTGCGTTTGGACTTGTTATTTAATGATTTCTTTTTTATTGATACAGTTTTATTTATATTACTACCATGTAATTTACCATATATTTGTATACGTCGGTTATTTAAACTAAATGTTTTACCTATTATAAAAATGTCTATTGTATTACCGATTTCTACTTGTTTAAATACTTCTTTCGATTCATGCAAATCTTTTGGTATTATAATAACAAGTGGTCCTAACTCTGCTAAAATACCCAATTTATTTATATTTTTAACTATTGCTTTTATAATACAACCTTTGGGAATATTACATATTTCTACTCCATAAATGACTGTAAATTCAATATTTCCAGTAAACTGATTGCTATTCATATTACCAATTGATCTTTGTAGAATTTTAATTGAGTCCGGTACAACATATCCCTCTTTAATACATCTTCCCTCATATTTATTTTTTATAATCTGTTCAATATTGTTTTCAAAATTTTCATCAATAAAATTGGGTCTTAATTTAATTTTATCTTTTACAATGGTTTTGAAGTAAATATCATCTTCAGTTAAAATATTCATATATTTATATATTGGAAAATATATAAATATTTTTTAAATGATCAATTTTTTTATTTATTTTATTTAATATTGTCTATAGCAGTAATAAACCATTTTCTATTTTCATAGTTTTCTAAATTATACTTTCTTAACATAAACTCAATATTTCGACATTTAATCTTTATCTGTTTGGAACTATCTTTAATATTTAATTTATTATTTATTTCTTTAAGCTCGTTATTATTAAAATTATTACATTTTTTACCTTTAATCTCTGATCTTTTGGATCGTTTTAGATCCAAAGTCATTGCTCCAGTCCCCTTTGTTTCATCATAAATTTTAAAAATATAATCTCCATTTTTCCATTTTTCCATAAATCCATAAATCCTATTAAGTTGAAATATTTTACCTTTTTCTTTTATATTTTTTATTTTTTGATTTAATTTAATTTTGTCCCGTAATTCTGTATTACATTCAGAGACTAATTTCGAATCCTTATTATAACAGTAAATCTTTCCTCCCATTTTGAATCCTATTATTTTATCCACATTATCCCCCATATCTTTTCCGTAATCTAGATCTCGATATTGGTAAACTAAAATTTTATCAAAATATCTTAAAAGTTCGACTTGATAAATATGTTCCATTTTTTTGTGAGTATCATAATATATTTGAACTAGATTTTTAAGTAAAGAAACTTTTTCTTTATTCGATAAAGGATCAACAACCATGCCAAGTATAATAAACATTTTATTTTTATCTTCAACTGTAATTTCTTTCATTAATTTTTCCATTTCAGTGAAAATAAGTTTTTGAATATCTTTTCCACTCAACTTTTTATCTTGAACATCATAATTTGTGTTTATATTTTCCTCTATATCTTGATCAAAAATATGAAGTACTGGTTTTTCATCAATTACACGACTTCTATAATACATAGGTGCTTCAAGATAATTAAACTCTAATGGTTGATAAATATAAAAAGATCCCCTGTAAATTAGGTAACCTTGTCTGTTATATTGATCATATATTGGTTCATTAATGTTATCCAACATCTCACTAATTCCTTGGTAAATAAATTGTTTTTCCAAATTTTTATATTTTTTTTGTATTTCTGTTATAAATTCATCTAGAACATATATATAACTAAAACGATATAGATCTTTAACTATTATTTTTATATTTTGAATATCAGTTTTTGCAAATCTAGAGTTATAAGTATCAATATTAATTTTATAGTTTTTATTTTTATTAGGCATCCAATTACATTCATAGTTACAATCATTTGTATAACTACATTCACGTGATCCAGGTACATCGGACATATTAATTTTTAATTTTTTTCCACTAGATGTAATAATATTAAATAATTTATCGTTATTATATATATTTCCATTTCTATTTAATACACAATCGACTGCACTTTTTTTTAAAACATATTCGACGGCTTTAATTTTTCTATCTTTGATTTCTCCTAAACGATAAACTCTAGTATCAACCATTTCTGTTTCCAATTCAATTTTTGGAACATTATTTGGGGGATATGATGCATATAGAAATATTTCAACATTTCGTTCTTCGTTCGGTAAATCAGCGTGAGAACAAAAACGTACAGCCCTTCCGGTTGTTTGTTGAATACGAGATAAGTTATACCAGGGTTCTAAAATATGTACTTGCCGAATTCTTTTAAAATCTAAACCTTCCCCAATAGTTCGTGTTCCAATTATGATTTTAACTTCTTCACCATATTTATTATTTGGGTTATTTATAATATCAATTAATTGTCCAGTTTCAATTTTAGAAAGAGTTTGATTTCCAGTAACTAATATATATTTTGCAATTCGAAATTGATGATAATCTTTAAGAGTTGTATTTTCATGAATTTTATCGAGTCTTTTAAATCCACATAATGCACAAATAGGATCTCTTTTTCCACCTCCTCCTGATCTATTAATCTGATAATCTAATAATGATTTTTCCCCTGGAACACGATATCTTTCAAATCCATTTTGTTCTAACATTAATACGAATGGGAGTACACCAGCCCAAACAAAATCTGAATAAACATAGCAGATACCTTTACCATATTTTATGTTTTTTAGGGCTCGATAAAATTTTGCTGAAAATTTTTCTAAATGTTTTTCATCTAAAAATGATGTCTCATTTTTTGTTCCTATATCAAATTTTACATGAGATTGAAATTTAAATTGATACTGTTTTTTCTTTGTTTTGGAATCAATCTTTTCTGAAATAATATAAGGCCCTTCACCATTATCAGTTTTTTGATAAGCAAAGTCTTGTTTAGCCAAAACATTTTCAAAATTTTTATTAGGCATAGCAATATTTGAAATATAAAATAGTGGTTGTAATTTTGAATGGCTTTCCTCACTTTTATTAATTGTATTTAGGTTTTCCAAATTTTTATTGATATTTTTTAGATCTTCTAATAATTTTTTTTTGTATATCTTATACTGATAAGGACTCATCTGACAAAGAGCTATTTTTAAGTTTTTAAATTTATCTTCTGTTGGTATTTTATTACCTTTATAATCATACTTGATATTTGGAGTATGTGAATTTTCAGGATATATTTTTATTGGAAATGATACTGGATCTTCCCCCCTTAAATATGATATATACCCTCTACATGCGTTAACTAATCGTTCACGACCACCTGGTACAAAATTATTGTCATTATCTAATATTTCATTTCTTTTAATTGGTTCTCTTCCATCATTTTCTAGGAGTAAATTTAAAATATAAATTATTTCGCGAGCATTGTCATACATCGGTGTAGCACTCATCAATACTAAACGCAAACGCTCTGCATATCTAATTACTGCTGTTAAAATTGGTGGAACTTTACGCAGTTCAATATTAGAACTATCACTTTTTATGTTGTGGATTTCATCTATTATAATGACACGATTCTGAAATTGATTTTTAATAGTTTTTTTCTGAGCATCCGTGAGTGTATTTATTTTACCATCCCACCCTAATAACTCCATAACTCTGTTCCCAAATGATTCATATCCATAAAATTTATAATTATTATTAATATTTTTGTTAATATCACGGATTCGTTGAGGCATTGTTAAAGATTTATAATGCTCAAAATCTGTACTATAAGTGTTACCTGTACATTGTACAATATCGTCAGGACGTTTTTTATTTGCTTCTTTAGTAATATCATAAATTTGCTTGGTAAAGTTGGGAAGGATTCTTCGACTTAATATAACAATAACTTTTCTCTTTTCATCGGTATGCATTCTCTTCATTATTTCCTTAAACCCTTCACTAATTTGTATTGCGGAACAGGTTTTCCCAACCCCGGTTTCATGGTATACAAGAACACCATTATAAGGAGTATCGACCGAAATATAATTTCTTAGAAATTCTTGTTGTGGTGCAATAACAAATTTTGTTGCATTACAAATTTCATCTGTTGTTTTGTTTGATTTTAGAATCTTATTTTTATGGAATTCTTTCTTAATATATATTTTTTCATAAAACTTTGGATCATCTAACTCCGGATAATACATAAAATCGGATTCTGATATTTTTTTCTGCTCATCATATTCTGGATCTTTATCTTTTTTTATTTTAATTTTTACTATTTTATTTGGCATATCTTCTATTGTTGACATAGATATTTTAAAAAATTCATAGTAATTTTTTAAAATATCAAAATTATTTTTTTTTTAAAAGTAAATACGTAAAGATACATGCAAGTATTAAAATAAAAGATAAACCTGAAAGTGAACTCACAATTGTTATAAATTTTTTATCATAACCTAATGTGCGTAAATATTTACCTTTTTTCTTAATTGTTAACTCACCTTCCTCACTTACATTATATTTTTCTGATTCACATCCGTTAACATCTTTGTCTAGATAAATCTTTTTTCTATATGCTTTCTCATACATTTTTATAACTTTATTATAGGATAATAGTTGTTTGTGATTCATTGAATTTACCATGTTATGAATATCAATAAGCCAATAGACTAAATCTTTTCTATTTGATAATTTCGTTTCGATGGGATGTTTTCTAATATGTTGACTGTAATGAACTTTGCAAATTTGACATGGAAGAATATATTCCAAACTATTAAAAAAATTACGAATACGTTCTTTGCTTTCAATATTTGGATTTATTGGATAATTAAAAGTTATTGAATGTAATGCAAACCAAAATGGTGGTCCCCAAACTTCTGGATTCATTTTATGGTTAATATATAATAGATAAAAATATTAATTTAATATATTATTTTATGATATTTAGTTTGAATTATAGTATAGACCAAATATTTGATTTAAAATTATATGGCATTGTAATAATTGTTTCTCTTGGTACATAACTTATTACACGATTGTTTCGAATTTGGTCAAATATCATATTATCAATTGTTGTATATATTGGTTTACAATAATTTAATAATTTTTTTGCACCTTTTTTAGAGAGAATATATCCAACTGTTCCATATTGCGGATATCCTTTTTTAACATATGCATTTATATTAGGTGATGAATTAAAATACGATTTTTGCGACTCATGTATTAATAATTGAGAAATATCAAAATCATTTGGTAAATTATTTATATAATTAACAAGTATTTTCTTAAAATTTTTAGTAAAATAAACGTCATCTTCAAATACTACTAAAATATTCTCTTTATTATTTGTAACAAATTTTTCCCATAAAGTAATGTTGCTTAGTGCACAACCTAAAGCACCTGAACGAAGTTTATTAATTTTTTCTTTTTTAATATAATTATTATTAATCCAATCATCTTTATTAATGTTTGTTCCATCTATTGCTCTGATTATTTTATAATTTCGAATATTATAAGTATTGATCAAGTTATTAACATGATTAATTCGTGATTTATCCTTTTCTAATACTATAAAATGTAATTTATAATTATCAAAATTATTATTCTTAAATTTTTCAATAGAATGTGATTTTGATGATAAAGATATAATAAATATAATAGATATTAGTAAAATAAGTATTATTACGTTGTTATTGTTAAACATAATTATATTATATTATATTATATTATATACAGATTAAAAAATATTTTTCTAATCAAAAAATAGTAATGATATTATTTTTAAAAAATTATACAAGTTCCATTGTTTTATTTTTGATATTTTTTTTGTTATTGGGATTATTAATTATCAAATTTCCTAAAAAATATACTGAAGAACAATTTGTTGTGAATAAGACAAAATATAAGAATATTTGGATGTATTGGGAAAATAAGCCAGGAAAAACAAAACCAGTATATTTAAAACTATGTTTTGATACAATATTTAAAAATTGTGATAAAAATTTTACTATTCATTTATTAGACGAAAAAACAATATACAATTATTTGCCAAATTTGCGAAAAGATTTGGATGAGAAATTAAACATACCTCAAAAAGCTGATTATTATCGTCTTAAATTACTTGAAAAATATGGCGGTATTTGGTTGGACAGTGATACAATTGTTTTAAAGGATTTAACACCAATTGTTGATAGATTAGAAAAGTATGATTTTGTTGGTATGGGTTGTATTGGACGTCATAATTGCAAATGTGGTTTTCCCAATCCATCAAATTGGGTAATGGCAAGTAGACCTAATACATCATTTATGAAATCATGTATAGAAATGGCTAACTATTTATTGGACAATAATGACAGAACATATTTTCAAATAAAATATCATTCTATTGGCAGAAAACTTTTATCCAGTGTGATTGAGAATTATATAGAAATGGGGTGGAAATATTATCACTATAAATCAGCATGTTTAGAAAGAGATAGTAATGGGGATAAGTTCACTAATAACCGATTATTGGATGAAGGGAATATTGATCAAAAATGTGAAGAAGAATATTTACTATTACCAATATATAATACAGCTCCAGGATTTCCACCATCATTTTTAGAAATGTCTAAAAAAGAGATACTAAATAGTAATATGCTTATATCTAAATTTTTTAGAAAAGCATTAGATATTTAAGATACAATTGTAATTTTTGGTTGAACATTTTTAAACCATGATGTTAGTGGTACTTGATTGCTATTAATTCTACGATCTGATGGTATATTATTATTATGATAAATTAATGGATCTATTATAAAAAATACATTTAATTTTTTAAATAAATTGTTTTTTATTACTTGATCAATATTTCCAGTAATTTTTTCCGAATATTTTAATAATTGTGGTAATGCCTTTTTATTTATTAACATTGCATACATACCACAATTTGTTGTATCACCATTGATATTAGGAATTGGTACTAAAATATTTTTATTTATTTTTTTTCCATAAATATTACTTCCACCCAGATAAATTATATCCCAATTTTCTGGTATTTGTTTACTATATTCATTAAATTTTTGTTTAATATTTTTTGTTATAATACAATCATCTTCAAGAACTAGAAAATTAGAATTTTTACTATTTTTCTCTTTTTCCCAAATTTTTTTATGAGAAAGATAGCAGCCGATTGCCCCCAAAGTCATTGTTTCCGAAGTCACTATTTTTTTTCTAATTAATTCATTTTTATCCAACTGTTTGCCATCTATTCCAGTTATTCTTTCAAATATCAATCCTTCTCTTTTTAATTGTTTAGTTATATATTTTAATCTATCTTTACTTTTATCTAAATTTATAACATATATCTTATCAATTGTGATTTTATTTGATTTAAAATTTTCAATTAATGGAACTTTTAAACTAAGAAAAACTATATATAAGAAAAATATTAAAAATATTATATTCATAATATTTTTGTTAGAAAATAATTATTTTATCACAAAAAAATACATATTTTTACAAACTAGTGAAATGATTTCTCAAAAAGCATCAAAATATTAAACACTTTTATATTATTCTTTCGCGACACATTATACATTTACCACATGGTTTGCCATTTTGGGGATACCAACAACTCCATGTCATTTTTAGTACATCTAGATAATTATTTTTTTTAGCTATATTTAACATATCTTTTTTACTTAGATGTAAGGTAGTAAACTCAAAATCTTTAAAAATTTTAAGTGATGAATCGTATTGATTTAGTTTATCTTTAAGATTGCAAATATTTTCTTTGCAATTTACTTTATCATTTATTGTATTATACATCATTGAACCATGGGGTTCTCTTTCGACACATATTTCAACTTTTTTTCCAGTTTTATTTCTAATATTTTTAGCTACTTGCGCAAGACCACCATATTGACATGTAGCCCTACGAACTCTTTTTTGGTCTTTCAAAATATGCATAGATTGTTGTATATCCGAATCAATATTTATTTTTTTTATATCAATTAATGGTAAAAAAGTTTTTTTAGTAAAGGGGAAATCATTATTTAATTTTTTTCGAATTTCTTTCATTGCGTTGTACTCAAACTCTTTGTTGTGACGTCTCGTATTTTTTTCTTTAATATTATCAATAATATCTGATATATAAATTGGTTGAACTATTTTTTTGTCGTCAATCAATAATTGACATAATCTAAAAGTAGAATCGTATCCACCAGTCCAAAATATATAATTTATATCATTTTTAAATTGATTAAAATTTTCACTGGAAATATTTCTAGTTATAAATAAATAAATAAATAATAATGTTATTATAATAAATATATAGGTTGTATTTTTATTATTCATCTATATATAATTGATAAAAAATAAAAATAAAAAAAATATTTTTTATTTTTATTTTTATTTTTCCTTTTCCTTTTCCTTTTCCTTTTCCTTTTCTAGGTAGGTACGGTATTTGGGAAACCAGTAGTCATCCAGTAATCTGGGGCAAGATATGGTGGTGTGACACCAGATTCCGTGCATGGTTTATCGCTTGGTCCTTCTTTGAATTGTGCTTCAATTCTATAGAAAGGAAGAGAATAATTAAAATATCTAACTTGAGAAAGGAATCCACTAAATCCTCCCCATTTGGTTACGTATAAATCACCGTAATTTTGTTTTGGGATTCCTCCTAAATTACATCTCTTTTTAAGTTTAGCATTTACAAATACGTCCATTTGTGGTCCAGTTAGTACAACACATATATACACCCATTTATTCATTGGTAAATTTCCAATATCACATGATTTCTTAACATTATCGAAAGTGTTCATATTAATGGCCATTTTATTTTCATTTGGATATAGCCAGAATCCCGGTGCTTGAAGTGGGATAGAAGAACTATTCCCTTTATGCATAATATGTTTCCATTTTCCTAAATTTTGGTAAGTTGTACCATCAATATATATCCAGAAGGAATACGTAAATTCTATACCATATTTTTGATCATACGATGGTTTTAATTTATTCCCATCAACAACTAATGGTTGATTTGCAATTCTTGTTCCTTCAACAACAAAAGGGCTACCTCTTTTATAATCTTGATAGTCTAGTCCAACTCTAACAAAGAAATAAATTACGAGGAGTAAAATAATTAATCCAATTAATATCATTATCCAAAAACTTGGTTTTTTTACTGCTGCATTTGGATTTTGAAAATTACTTTTTGCATTATTTACATAGTTTTGTACCATACCTGAATTTGAATTACCCATATAATATATTATATTAAAAGATATATTTTAATAATTAGTTAATGTCTTAATTTGTAAAAAATCTATGTTATTTTTTACAAAATTTTTTTTCTAAATTTTTTAATAAGGTCCTCCACTATATATAGAGTATATTTGATCTGGATTTAATGCTTTTCTATAATAGACAACATTGGATAATTTTCCAAAAAATCCGTTATTAAGTCCAAAATGAACTTTTTCTTCATTCAATTTTGGTACTCCGCGAAGCACACAACTTCTTTCTAATTTACCATTTATGTAAATATCAACAGTTCTATTGTTCAAGACATAACCGATGTGTACCCACTTTTGTAAAGGAATATTTTTAACATCACAACCTTCATTTGCGGCGGCAAATGTTGTTATACGTGCATGTAAACTATTTGAATTAGGGTATAACCATAGTCCTGGTGCACGATTAAAACCTGCACCTGTGGCAGTTGCATTAGTACTTCCTTTAACTAAAATATTTTTCCATCCACGGGTCCAGTCTTGGATGTAAATCCACAAACTATATGTAAATTCAAGACCTTCATCGGAATTTTTTACTTCTAAACCATTTTTTAATTTTGGATTTGTATTAATATTGTATGCGTCAACTGGTCCGCTTATTAAAAATGAAGTATTTTTATTCCTATTTTTAACTGCTCGTACAATAGCCCATATAACAACTACCAATACTATAACTATTATTACAGCTGCTAAAGTATACATAAGCGCTTTTCCTACTTTCGAAGTCCCTGTACCTAAATTACGTCCTACATTCGTATTCATATTCATAGAATTTGTCATTTATATTTTTAGATAAGATTAATTTTTACTTAACATTTATCTTTCCAATATTTTAATTTTTAGATTTATCTATTACCATTTTTTCTGCCTTATATTTTTTAAAGACAGTATCGGGATTTAAAGCTGCATCACTATATCTAATAAAACACATCTTACCAAAAAATGATGTTTTATATAAATTCCCCTGATTATCCTGGGGTTCTCCCGATAATGTAATTGTTCTCTCTAATTTTCCATTTATATAACAATCTAAACTTCTACCTTCTAAAACAATCGTAGTACAAAACCACATATCAATCGGAATATCATATATTTCAATTGAATTGTTTCCACCGTTTGAGGTAGAAACTGTAATGTTCATTTTATTTTCTTGTGGTGCTAAATATATTCCCGGATTTTTATTTGAAAATATTGTTTGACTATTTATATTAAAAGTAAGAGGCGTAGAAGTCGGGAATTGATTTCCAGGAATAATTTGTGGCGAAGAATTTTCTTCCTCTTCCGCAGTAGATATAGGAATACATTTATAATTAGCTTGTGGATTTTTTCTGTTAATATTTATTGAAAATGGATCAGTATTCATACTATTTGATCCTTTTAACATTATTGGTCTCCATCTTGTTTGACTTGTACCAAAATTCTCTGGTTCTAGTCTTAACCAAAAACTATAAGTATATTCACTTGGTAATTCATCACTGAGTTCATTGTTATATGCCAATAATAAACTATCACCATTTAAAATATCCGATGGAATACTTGAGGGGCTACCCATATATGTTGGATTGGGGTTTGGAACTACTGTATTAGTACGATCATTGGTCTCAAATTTATACATTTTTATATAAGATTTATTGCTTGGTTTGGGTATAAAGTTTTTCATTTTTATAAAAAAATATACAATCAAAATAAATATTATTCCTGTAATAAACATAATTTGACTTGCTGATAATCCTTTCATAAATTTCATTGGAACGGTGAATAATTTACTTCTTTTTAAATTAATATAAATAACTGATAGAAAAAAGATTATAATTAACATTACACCAAATGGAATAAAAATCGAATTTTTTTTGTATAATGATAATAGAATAATACCGACAATCAATATTACAAGATTAAAAAAAAATGTACCTGGGTTTTGTTGAACATAATTATCTATTTTTGATAATGAAGCATTTAATCCAGAATAATTATATGGTTCATTATATTCATTCATAATAGGATAATTTTCATTAATTTCAAATGACATAATTTACTATTAATGTTTTCTTAGAAATTTTTTTACTATTTTTTCTAAACAACTTAATTATCTTTTTAAGAATATTTTGAATAAGATTGTCTATCACTTACACAATTTCGAGATTCATCACATATTAATGCCGTCTTCCAGAGTTTTTTGACCATGACAATTTCTACATAATGCTTGCAAATTATTTGGCTGATTTGTACCTCCTTTGTATAATGGTATTATATGATCACATTCATATGTAGCATCTAATGTATTTTTACACTTAAAACATTTCCATCCTTGTCTAGCGGCAACATATTTTTTAATTTTATCAGAAACTTTTCGTTGAGTTGGTTTTGTTTTATTCATCTCTTTAGTTTGCTTATTGGATTTTTCAATTTCATTTATAATATCGACGTTATTTTCTTTAGGTTTTTTAAATTTTTTTAATATTCCTTCAGGAATGAAATATTCAAAAAATGAAATATTTTCTGTACTAATAAGTGTTGGTGCAATTATTGCTATGATAGAAATACAGACGATTAATAATTTAGGTAATTTCTGAGCATAATTATATCCTCTTACCAAAATATTATTGAATTTATAATTTATAAATAAAAGAAATAAAACGAATATTCCTAAAATAATTAGATTTCTTTTTCCCTTGTTCATTTTATATAAATTATATAAATTATATAAAATATTAGACGAATCTAAATATTTCTTCTAATAATTAGTAAAAAATTGATTTGGAAGTCCTTGGGTATAATTATTTCGGTCAGTACCAGTACTTGGCCAACATGGAAGATTATAATTAAATGGTCCGGTTGGTGTTCCTCGTGTACAAATACCTTCACTCAAAGAATTAGTACACCAACCACATTTACTATGCTGTAAGCATTCAGATTTGGGTAAATCATTGCATGTCGTATTGTCCCGAATACACTGTTCTTTGTTAGTATAAACATATAAAGGTACTTGTGCTATGGAATTTTGTCCACATTTATTATTTGCAGGATTTAAGCAGTCGTAATCGTGTGTATCACATGTTTTACCATTCCAACAATAGTATTTGTTTTTACATGCAAAATTCTCTTTAATAGTTGTAATATTTCGTTCATATGCTTTTAGCGATTTATCCGTACCATAATCTTTCTTAATTATTTCAGGACAAATTTTTTTACAATAATTTAATGGAAATATGTTTACATAATTTCCTTTGATATTAGTACATATAACTGGACGTTTGTATGGTATTAAACATGATAAGTTAAACGTATCAAAATAGGAACTTGTTTCTTCGTCTTCTGCATTTGTAGAAAAAGTTTCATAAAAAAAACTTAAATTAAATAATAAAATTATAATTAATAATAAAAATATAAACATAAATGTAAATTTATTCATTCGTTTCTCTAAAAACCTATTATATTTTAATTATTTTATATTTTATCCTAATTTCATAAATTTAATTTTTTAGCTAAGTTATCAACAGTATCTACAATATTTTTATTATAAGTACAATTTTTATATTTTATATTATTATATATTTTTGAATAAGTTATTAAATCTTGATATCCTTCAACATTACAAATATTTCTTCCAACAAATAATAATCTTTCTAAATATTGGTTAATCGGTTCAAAACATTCTCTTTCGATATTTATAAAAATCCCATCAATTTCCATAGTTTATATTTAATGTTAAAATTAATATTAAATATATTTTTTCAATTTTTTTTAGTTTTCAAACATTCCCAGTGATGGCATATTAAAAGGATGTTTTATAACCTCATATTGTCTAGTGTCATTATTCCATGTTGTTTCAATGATGTATGCACCATATTGATTAAACCATCTATTATTACATGATTTTTCGGTACTATTAACTTTTGCAAAATTATTAGGATCAAACATTTATATAAATTACTTATACAAAATTATTTTACATAAATATTAAATTATAATTTACAACATCACTAAATCTTCAAGAACGGATATACGTTTAAAAAAAAATTAATATATATTTTGAATAAATAAATGAAACTATTAAAAGAAAAAGAAACGTTTTCTATGAATGACCATATAGAAAATTTTTTTAACTTAGAACAAGATGAAAATCAAGTGATTGAACATTTATTTATAACAAAACAACCAAACTGGTGGAATATTTTTTTTTCAAATTATAATAACAAAATAGACAATAATTTACAAGAGGATTTAGATATTTTTACCAAAACAAATTTATTTTCCAAAATTGATAAAACAAAAACGATATATGGTAAATATATTCTTCAAAAATTACTTAAAAATCCTTCAAATAATTTAACAATTTTGAATAATCGTACAAATTTTATAAAAATGTTAACGAACAAAAATTATGATTTAACAAAATTAAACAATTTAATAGATAAAATTAAAAATTATGATAAATCTTTTTTATGGTTTTGGCGAAATAATGATGAACATTCAGATTTTATTTATAATATGATTTATTTTCAAACACCATACCTCCAATTTTTGAACAAAAATGAAATGTATCTACGTTTAAGTAATTTTTATAAAATTGTTATATCCCCATTATTTGTTACATTTTCACCATTAATCTATATTATTTTACCTTTTGTAATACTACGATTTTTAAAAATAAAGTTACCGTTTAAAACATTGGTAAAAATGATATGGGGAGGATCTCAAAGTATGACGTTTCCATTTATTAAAAGTAAATTTATGCAAATGGCTATTAATTTATTATCCAAGGGATTATCGATTTTTTATTATTTTCAAAATGTGTACAACACAATTACAACTTCGAAGAATACTGTCTCGATAATCAAAACGATGCATGAAAAGATTTCAACTCTTTCCAAATTAGTAAATATTAATGAGGAATTTACAAATAAACATGAAAATTTTGTAGGAAATACAAAAACGGATGTGCAGCAAAATTATTTCGGAAATATGTTAAAAGATATACATCTTTTAGATATTCCAACAATTTTGAGTGATAAAGGTGTAATATTGTCAACCTTTTATAATGTATTAGAGACCAAGAATAATATAATTCCTTATCTAATGAACCTTGGACTATTAGATGCATTTAGTTCATTAGCAAATTTATATCAGATGAGTAAAAATAAGTTAACACGATACTCTTTTCCAAATTATCAAGATTTTAAATCCAATGGTGAAAAGATACATATTGATATCAAAAATTTGTGGCATTTAGCATTATATGATAAAAATAGTGTAATATTAAATAGTATAAATTTTGATGATAAAAATAGAAACTATATTATAACTGGACCGAATGCAGCTGGTAAATCGACATTTATCAAATCTGTTTTATTAAATGTTTATTTATCTCAAACAATAACATTAGCAAATTGTGATGAAATAAATATTACACCACTTCATTTAGTATCATCATGTATTAAAGCAACTGATGAGCAAGGAAGTGAATCATTATTTCAGGCAGAAATGCATCGTGCAAAATATTATTTAGATACATTACAAGGATTAGAAAAAGATCAATTGTCATTGACAGTGTTTGATGAAATGTTTACATCAACGAACCATCTAGAAGGAATGGTTGCTGCAAATACTGTTTGTGAAGAATTAGGAAAAATTAAAAATAGTTTATGTTTGGTTACAACACATTTTACTAAAATTGCAAGTATATCAAAAAAGAAGAAATATTGTTTTAATAGTCTACATTTTGTAGTAGACAGAGATATAAATAATAAAATTATTTTTCCCTATAAATTGGAGAAAGGAATATCTACACAATATATTGCATTAGAACTAATGAAGGAAAATGGTTTTAATGATAAATTTATAGATAGAGCACTTTATAAAATAAAAAAATTAGCATCTAAGGATAAAAAATATATTACTCAATTAACCGAACGAGTTTAGATTTAAAAACATTTATCTTTACACATAATAATAACAATAATGCAAAATTATATATTGGTGTTAATTGGTGTTTTAGTTATTTTGCTTATCGGTGTTATCTTTTATGGCTGGAGAAAGATAACACAACTTGAAATTGAAATAAGTAAAAATAAATATGACGTCGAAGCATTAAGAAATCTTATTAGTAAGATGTTGGATACTCAGGAGGAATCAGAAAATAACAATAATCTAAATAATACAGAATTTTATGCACCTGAAAATATGCAAAATTTTACTTCTCCACAAGTAATGTTAAATATGAATCCCACACAGGAAGATAGTGTAACAGTCGAATCTGTTGAAACAACTGAATCAAGTAATAATCTTTTATCGGATTCTGAAGAATCCGAAGTTTCAGATACATCGGAAGTATACGATAGAATGGTGGGGGGAAATACTGAGGAAGAGAATAGTAAAATAGATACCAAACTATTATTAGAAGTTGAATCTAATTCTGTAGAAAATATTGATGTTCATATCGAGGATAACGCAGAAGCAGCAGCAGAAGCAGAATCAGAAGCAGAAGCAGAAGCAGCAGCAGAATCAGAAGCAGAATCAGAAGCAGAAGCAGAAGCAGAAGCAGAAGCAGAAGCAGCAGCAGAAGCAGAAACAGAAACAGAAACAGAAACAGAAACAACAGCAGCAGCAGCAGCAGCAGAAGCAGAAGCAGAAGCAGAATCAGAATCAGAATCAGAATCATCAGATATCGAATTAGAGTCTAGTATAGACGCGGGTTCAGATGTGGATACTAATGTTAAAATGGAAATGAACGGAAATGAGGATAGGGATATACAAATGAATGCAAAAATTATAAAATTAAATATTGAAAAAGTAGAATTAGAAAATAGACTTGCAGATAATGCAAAAAAGGGATCAAAGAAAAATGTTCCAAATATGTCAGCAAAGCAATTTACGATTGGGGCGGAAAAACAATCGGAAAATGATGGTAGAATGTATATGGTAGTTAAGAGTGGAAGAACGAAACGATGGAAATTAAAATTAAATAATTCTTAAGAAACTTAGTTATTTTTTTTTATATAGTAATAATACATGGAAAAGAATACTTGTTTCAAAACCTCAAACAATAAATATTTTGATTGTCCCGCTCTGATG
>Ga0233412_10000413_pt1 | contig 25173 bp, 30 predicted proteins | sample Na_anoxic_4_MG_FD_180667 | JGI IMG/M metagenome (GOLD analysis project Ga0233412, IMG submission 180667) | Seawater microbial communities from Saanich Inlet, British Columbia, Canada - Na_anoxic_4_MG | ecosystem: Environmental > Aquatic > Marine > Inlet | place: Canada: British Columbia...
ATTCTCCATCGTCACCAGCTAATTCTTTTGTTTTCTCTGTAACCTTGTCTGTTGCTTCAAATAGTTTTCCATATGCAGCCAGAGATGCGTTGAATCCTGCTCCAAGAATTGGATTTTCTTGCGCCCAAGCTTTCATTCCATTAAACTTCTTGTTAATCCATTCAAAGACTCCTTCAAAAGATTTTTTTAATGCGTCTGCGGAATCAGTCCATACATCTTTAACTGCTTTACCTATTGTATTAGACAGAGCTTCTAGTCGCATTAAGACTTGTGTATATAAATTAAATAAAACTATTAGTGCCGCAACTGCTGATACTAGAATGAAAAATCTCTTCGCTAGAATAACTAGCGAGTCAGTAAACGAAAGTGTTGCAGTTCGAGCAAGAACCATGTTGGCTTGAGTTTGCTTTACAAACATCCCTGCTTTCTTGCCTTGCGTAGCCACAAGAGCGTAAGCCATTCCATTTTTATTAAGTGCAATAGTTGATGCTTGGGTTCCAAGAATTAATGATTTTATAGCACTCAAAGAGCCAAGTGTAGATAGTTTTACAAACTGTATTAGTTGCCCAAGAGCAAGAGTAGACTGAGTTAGTATACCTTGAAGTATTAAATACGAACCTGCTAATGCCAGTGTTGCTGCCGACAATGCTCCTGTAACAGCAATCGCAACTTTTGTTTTAGGACCAAGTTCAATCATCCAATTAATAAAACTTCTAAGTCCCTTAACAGCAGGGACAAAGCCAACTTTATATATCTCTCCAAACTGCTTACTTAACACGCTTAATGAGTTCTTCGCTATTAGTATCTGAGCGTCTAGTGAAGCCATCTGCTTTTCGAACGTACTCTGTAATTTACCTTTATCGCTAACAGTTTCTAGATAGCTCGCAAACGATTCTTTTGAGTTCTGCAATGCTCTAACTGATGCAGATGCTCTTAAACCAAATACCTTAAAAACATCTCCTACTGTTAACCCTTTATCTGAAAGAGTATCTAGAACTTTACCAAAACCATTAGCCGCAACATCAATATCTTGATACTGTAACCCCATTTCATGTAATACTTTAGTTGTTGATACAGTTTGTTTCTCAGTAGCTTGAAGCATACGTCTAAGACTTCTGCCTGCCATACCACTCTTGATACCTTGGTCAGCTAACATAGCTAACATGGCAACAGCATCTTCTATCTCTATATTAAAATCTCGTGTTATAGGGGCTATAAATTTCAAAGATTGCGACAATGTTTCCATTGTTAACTGACTTTGCGTAATACCTGCAACAAATACTTGTGCAAAACGTGCAGTATGGTCAAAGTCTTTACCAAACGCTCTTAACGTATTCATTGTCGTTAACGCTGTTGTGTTTAAGTCAGATTGTGTTGCTATGGCTAGCTTCCATATAGGCTCAAGACCTTGCATAACTTCGTCAACACTAGCACCTGCTGAACCTAAGTAATACATTGACTCTGCTAGTCTCGTAGCTGAGATTGTACCATTTCGTCCTAAGTCTTCTGCTAATGATGTCAATCTCTCCATATCACCTGCTACCATGTCCATAACAGATGACGTATTAATCATTTGCTTTTCAAACTCAATAAATGCTTTTGTTGAACCTACCATTGCGCCAACCATAGCACTACTGATAGCTAGTGCCATCATTCCCATTCGTGCTTGTATAAAACCTGCGTAATAACTTGTTCTACTAGAGATTTTTTCCATACTCTTATGCAGAGCAATTTCAGCACCCTTCAATCCTCTCATCTGCGTCTCTAATACAATATATCCAGTAGCTACTTTAGGTGGCATAATCTTCTCCGTTTATAAACAAGGTGCGCATCACAGCGCCAGTTCTCGCATCTTAATGACTGCCCATCCAACAAAAATATCTCTCATTTCGTTAACATTCTTTTGTGTTAATTGAGACCAAGGTCTGCCAGGAATGTTTCCTTCATTCACATCTCCTCTTGGTCTATCGTGTACAGCCGCATAATCTAAACTACTTCCAAACTGAACTTGAGTTGATTTACCTGATGGATAATAGTTTGCTTCCCAGCCAGCTCCACCTGTAGCAGAGTTTCTTAGCAATCCACTTCTTCTCAATATAGGTCCCTTACTAAATCCAAGCGATTTACGATTAGCTATTGTTTTTGGACTTAATCTTTTCCAACGTGGATTTCCTTGTGCTTGAAAACGTTTCTTAATTATCTTCTCTGACATATATGTTCTAGCACAAATCTCAAGAGGTACTTTTCTATCAGCAAACTTAGTTCGCATACGAGCAGGTAGTCCTATTATTTGCGTAAAGTCAAAGCGCATCCTAACAACAGACATATTAGTACCAACAGTTGCTTTTAACGCCATGACTACCTCTTTCTCTTCGACTGCATCTTTTGTCTCTCTTGTTGTTCATGTTGTATTTTAGATGTCTCAGTCATTACTACAGACAGTCTTAAAATATCTGTATAAGGTTGGTTGTAGAACTCGTTTACAGTCCAACCAAACTCTTTACAGAAGCGATACATCAAGAGCGTGTTGGGCGGGTTTCTAAGTCCAGCTGGACTTGCACTGGCTCTTACCGCCCTAGTTAGTTTTTTACTTCATCTACCGTAACTACGTTAAGAGCTGTTGCAAATTTAATAAGCTCAGTAACAAAATCTCCTGCTAATCCATTTAATGTTTCTGCGTTTACAGGAAGTGCATCTCCACTTGCAGATACTAAATCCCAAGATGCGATAGAATACAATAAGAACTTGTCCATTGACTCCATCTGATTTCCTGCTTCAGCTAACTTTGTAAGTTCTTTCTGTTGTGCGTATGAAAATTTTTTGATTACAATTTTCTACCCTTTAATTCAATTGTTTTTTCGTTTCCATCTGCTAAATAATTTAATGACATAGTTTCTCCCTGTTTGTTAGAGGAGAGCTAACTTAATAGCCCTCCTCTATTGTTTAGATACTCGATTCTGCTGAAACTGCTGTAATTCTAATCTCTTCCTTATGCTCATTTCCTTGGTCGTCATCATATAATGAAATGAATGGCTGGTCATAAAAGATTAAGTCAGGACCACTAACCGTTGGAGTGCTTCCAGTAAACACGACTTTAGGACAGTCTATAACAAGTGAGTAGGCTTTCCCAGTAACAGCTAAGTCATCAGAAGTAAAAGAAAACTTCAATGCAGCCGTTGTACCATTTACGTATTTATTGTAAAGACCTAAGTCATCGAACTCAAGATTAAGACTTCCGTTTACATCTCGAAATCCACTTCTAGGTATGGCTGCTCTGTATACAGAACCCATTGTACCTTTATCTTCAATCAAGTTATTATTAACTGTGAGTGAAAATCCTTGAACTTCTTGTGATGTTCCATCTATCGTAATTGCACCCTCATCAAACGTCAAAGGATTTAAAGACGATATACTTGTTACTGTTGTTGGGTCTGCTTGAGATTGTTCTTCAAGCTTCCCTAAAAAACTAAATGTAGCAGTCAGCGGTTCGCCAACACTACAATTTAGAGACATCTGATTCACCTTCATACCTCTATACGTGAAAGTACCACCTGCAGAACCTGTACGACCAACTTCAATAGCTAGTCCTTCAGGTAACACGCCACTAGGGAAAATCTTATGAACATAAAAACCAGAACCACTTGGTCCTGCTGTTGATGCTCTTCCTAGTGTATGCTTGAACAAAGTGTTCATTCCAGTAGGTTGAATCTCAACGCTCAAGTCTCCGCCAACGCTTTCTGCGCCAGTTCTCCAAATACTTCGAGAGCTTGCGCCACGTATTGCGTCTGTAGTGACTATGTTGCGTTCAAGTTGTATACTTTCTGACAAGAAAGGTATGAAGTTGTCTATAGTTGGCGTTCCTGAAGCCCAAGTTGTCTCTTCTGCAAAACCAAATTGAGCGTTTGAACCTACAGCTCCTATTCCCATAATTCACCTCACTAATATTACGATTGTTGAAATCGTATTTTGCTTGTCAATATAATCTCTGCGCCAAACACAGGAGTATTATCATACAACACTTGAGAGAAACGTTTAGTTCCTGCCTCACTGTAGTATGCCGTACCACTAATGCCTAGGTCTCCGCGGATTACATTCTCTATATTCTCGACATGACCTTCTATTGAAGTTAAACCAGCCATGTAGTCATATTGCTGGTCATATACTGAAATTACAACAGTACATGTCGCATCTTTACCACCTCTACGTGTGCCACCAAAAGTTTTCCATTCTTCTGTAACTTCTGTTAGGTCTACTGTGACAGCAGGCCACTGTACAATCTGTGGAACATTCCCGCCATAATGAATACTATCATCGTTGATAGCATCAAGTCTTGTATCTTCTTTTAATCTTGTAACTATCCCTGATATGAACTGACTATAATTAGGCGTACTCATCTATTTCTCCATGAAGTTTATCGCAACTTATTTCCCAGTCTCTTGCATTACCTTCGTTAAATATTGGTCTAAATCCCGTTGTTGACGAAATCATACCAGGTTCGTTAGCAGTTGCTGATATGAGATTTCCAGAGCTATCGTAAAGTCGCATCCTATCTTTTACGATTTGCATTAGCATTTCATCTGCATCTTTTTTAAGTTTATTTATCCAGTTCTGTTGGTCAGTAGTTGTTTCCATCTTAATGCTTCGTAACACATGATAACATGCTAACATTGAAGAAATCTGAACTAATAATGGTGGCGTTGACGTAAATGGAACGTTATAAATAGCTCCTAGCTTTGAATCAATATAGTTATCTGCATAATCTATAAAATACTGAACGTCGCTATCAGACCTTATTGAATCTGTTACTTTTGTGAGTAATTTTCTGACATCTACATCTGCGTCACTATAGCTATATGTTCGTGTTGAAACTGCGCCAGATGCAACACTTACTCCAGATGTTACATAATAAAACTGCGTATGTATAATGTCTATTGTCGTGTTTGTAACTTCAAGCACATATGTATCTTGCTCTATTGGCGTAAACGTGCATTTCCATTGTATGCCTGCTAAAAATGACATTGTTCCACTCGAAAACGTAGAGCCATCAGATGCTCTGTAAACACTATACGTGACTGTATCAGAGGATTGAGATTCAGGTATTGTAACTACTGCTGTTGCTAATGTTCTTGGTTTGATATATGGCATTATCTAGACCTCCTAATAGTATTCTCAATACCTGTGTAACTACCAGATTCTTTATCTCCATCTGTTGCATTTGTTATATTTGTAAGTGTTGCCGATAGAGAACCAGAAGTTGTGTGTCCAGATAATAGTTCATCTAGAACTGCATCCGCTATGCCTGAAGCTGAAGAACCAGCAAGGTCTTGATATGAAACTAATTCAGATTGATGGTCTCCATATGTCGCACTCGCATTGTCGTACAGCATTACATATTGCTCTGCGTCTGTTTCACTTGCAGGTGGGTTAAATGTATATGCATATAGTCCATTTGTTGAGTCTTCTGTCAGATTAACAGTTTTATTAGTCCACCCAGAGTTTTTGAAAGTGCTGTCATTAAAGTCATACCAATATCCATCAGATGCCCTTTGAATTGCAAGCGTAATCGTTTCAGAGCTAACATGATTACCTGATGTATCTATGACGTTATAAACAGCTTTAAAATTGTCCTGTACACTTCTTACATTAGCATATACTTTAAGACTAAGTAATAAGAACAATATTGTTAAATATATTTTTATTTTCATCTAAGCACCTTTATCAGTTTTGTCTTCTATCTCGTTGTATCTTTTAAACTCAAGCATGTACAACTCTCCATCTATTTTACTGGCATTCTCCGTCAATCTTCTGAAGTTGTGGCAGTCGTATATATACATTAAGAACGAATCATCATCCAGAGGGTCTTCAATATGCCACTTCTTACAGCTTTTAACATATGTTAATTTAACTAATCGTTTCATTATCATCTAACAACTATATTCCTTAATGTTACATTTCTTAGCTCTGTTGATGTTGGTATTCGATGGGCAGAGGATTGCACTAATCCATTGTTATATATATCCAGAACATCTGCGGCACTTAACGCTCTGTCAAATATGCCTACATCATCAATTAATCCATCTGCAGAGTTGGCTCCTAGTGGAGACCCACTAGAGAAATTAACCCCTATTGCAAAAGGACTGTTTCCCGCATATATACCGCCTGAGTATGTCTTGGGGTTATCAGCACCATTGGAATCCAGAATACCATCTACATAAACTCTCAAGTCAGTATCATTATACACTGCTGCGATATGATACCAAGTACCCGCCGTCAACGCTGTTCCCCCGATTGCTGTTGTGCTAGATGACCCATCCCCAGAAACTATAAATCTTGGTAAATCCCCAACATTGTCCGCTCTCCGAAGTTCATATTGATGGTTAGATGATATATCTTTCTTTGCTACTATTGTCTCATTGTAGCTATCACTGCTTTCTGGTTTATACCACGCAACAATACTTAAACTCTGGTCTGCTCCGCTTATGTCTGTGTCTAAACTATCAGCGTGAGTTAAGTATTCAGTATCCCCTGCCTCAAAATCCCTTGAGTATGTACCGAACTTCTTATCAGAGGATTGTGGAATCGTTCCGCTAGTCTCTATAAGAGTATTTCCTTTCCCTTCATCTGTCTCGTTCCCAGAATCTTCCATAAGAAAACAACCCTTGTTGTTAGCGTCCTCGCACCAGTTAGTAGCCTGCACTAATCCATTTGCCATAATATCTTGTATATCCGCCTGGCTAAGTGCTGAATCAAAGAAAGCTACTTCATCAATATAATCTCCAAAAGCATTAGTATATGGGGCTTTGCAAAGATATGTAGATTCTGAATATTGATATTTTATAGTATCTGTTCCTCCACCAACTGAATCAGAATCTTCTTCTTCTCCATTCATATAGTACTTCTTTGTTGTTCCATCCCAAGTAATTGCGTAGTGTACCCACTCCTCTGTTAACTTTTGTCCATAAGAGGTATGATTGCCTGCTGTTGTAAATTGTAGTATTGCTCTTGAGTCGCTACCTGTTGTAGTTGTCTGCATTAGAATGGAGTTCCTTTGTGCAACTGCTTGAATATACCCAGAGCCATCTGTTGGATATGCCCAGAATACAAGAGTTATTGCATCTGTAGGTCTCAAGTCTGTATATGCTCCAAGCTGAATATAATCGTCATTGTCATCACAAAGAACAGAGTTTGTACTTGTTCCATCAAATCCATCACCGCTACCTGGAACTACTGAACTCCAGGCGGGTTCTCCACTACCCTTGAATGTTCCATCAATTCCTTCAGCACTATCATCCGTTAATGTCGTTCCTGTTCCACTATCTGAATCAAAAGTATAACAAGCTAGTATATCAGCGTGTTCACACCAATTAGTAGCGTGTGCATTCACAGCAATAAATATAATGAATAATGTAAGTAGTATTCTTTTCATTAAAAGCAAGCCGTTGTATTATCGTTCATCTTAAGGTCATCAGAGCCATTACAGAAACACATATAATTACTTGTAGTGTTATAGAAAATAGCACCCTCCCCTAAAGTAGCACAAGGATCTGCCGTTATACCTTCGAATGTAACTCCTGATAAGGATCCCCCACCAGAATCTATTTCAATAGTATTATTAAAAGTCGTCGTTCCATCAGTAGAATCTATGTTGTCTATTACATCTCCAGGTTGATAGAAATCAGATACATCACTTAATGCAGTATATAAACTAGCCTCATTCGTTAAATCAATCTGAAAATAAGAAGTATCGTGAGTATCTAAGGTATCTGCATCCCCAACTTTATCTCCTGCTTCATAAAATTGAGTTACATCAGATAATATAGTATAAAGATTTGCTTCTGAAAAAGCATCTATATTTGAAAAGACATGTGCGTGTGAGTCATCTTCCACAGCCCATACTCCACTAGAGATTGTTATGTCTCCTTTATCGGCATCAGACACTATAGACGCAGTAAGAGTGTTTGACACTTCGTCATCAGCCCAAGGATTATCTGTGTTTACTAGATTAGCAGTAATTGTTCCATCTGCTATTTGCTCAACGTTGGCGTGTACTGCAAAATCAATAGATGCGGCTCCATTAGTTATTGTTATTGCATCACCAGTTTCAGTTATCGACGCAAGTGATGGGTCTGAACCTGTTTCTCCAATAATAAGATAACCATTTGGTGCTTGTGTTAATACTGTTATGGCTCCTGTTCCACTTCCTAAAAGAACACCTCCATCTGTAAATGTGGCTGCGCCTGTTCCACCTTCATTTACGTCCCATGGGTTTGCAGTATTCACAAGATTCTCAGAGATTGTTCCATCTGCTATATCAGTTAGTGTGCCTTCTAATGGTTGATATACTGCAGATAAATCAACATTGTCTGCGTGTATATTGGTTGCTCCCTGGTCTGCCGTCCAGTCAATATGTTCCGATGTTTCGTAATTCAATGCAGTATCGTGGTCAACTACAAAATCTAATGTTCCGTCTGCATCATCATATGTTACTGCAATTCCTGTTTCAGTATTAGAACTAATCATATCTTCACCGACAATATCTTCTACGTTCTCTGTTGTCATATCGCTAGTGCCTGTTGCGGTATCGTCAGAACCATCACATAAATCTGCACTTCCCGTTATTTCTTCGCAAGTAAGCCATGTAAAATTATTTCCTGTATCATCATATACTAATATATCACCATCAACAGGTTCTGCATCAACATTCAAATCATCTCCAATGATTAAATTATCTGTAATTGCCGTCGCTATATGAGCAGTTCCCTCAACATAATTATCCGTATGGATTGTTCCCGCCCCTGCTCCCGCCCAATCAATATGCCTAGCAGCGTCATAATTAGTCAGCCCATTATGATCAAAGTCAGACGATATATAGGTTGTATTCGTATCAGTATAGTTATCAGCGTGAATCGTACCAACAGAAGCAGTCCAATCCAAATGCTCAGTGCTGTTGAAGTTAAGCAATCCGTCATGGTCTATTGCGCTATCATCAGTTGAGAATGTCGTGCCATCTAATGTTATTCCTGTACTAGCGGAATAAGTTGTATCTACATTATCCAATAAAGCACTAGCCTCGTATCCATCTAATGTTCCTGTGCTTGTTACATCACAGCTTATCCCATCACATGTTTTATCTTGTCTAAACGTTGCAGAGTACGCCATCTGTACAGATAGCAAAATAGACAACGTTAATAGTAAAATTCTTTTCATTATACTCTCCAACTTTCTAAACCTGTTTTTGTGATAGTGAAGTCCCATATCTGACAGCCTAGCGAAGTCATCTTTTCTGCAAGTTCTTTCTTTCTTCGCCAATCTGAATAGATAATGAGCATACCACCACCACCTGCCCCTGTGACTTTAAGCCCAATAGCACCATTCTCAAGTGCTGTATTCTCTAGAGACTCTAGTTTATTATTCGAAATCTTATTCGATAATTGTTTCTTATACTGCCATTCTTGTAACATCAATAACGCAAAATCATCAAGCTCACCTTTAAGTAGTGAGTCCTTCATCTGCAATGCAATATCTCTAATATGAGTAGTACAGCGTATTATATCCTTATTTAGCGTTGCATGTGACTCAATTATATCTTCTGAATCGTGTAACATGCCTGTGAAACATAACAATATATTATGTTGTAGTTCGTTTATTACTTGCTTACTTACTCTCATAGGATTAACAATAACTGATAAGTCTCGATGAAACTCCATGAAATTAATCCCACCAAATACAGATGCATACTGGTCTTGATAGCCACCTGACATATTCATATCTTCACGTTCAATCTTCCATGCCATCTTAGCTATGTCATACTCATTCATCTTAATATTAAGTGCTTCTAGAAAGACACCTAGCACAGCAACAACAACTGCACTAGATGTACCAAGTCCAGCGCCAGGTGGTGCATCGCTCCTAACGAAAAGTTCACAAGAAAAGTCTTCTACGTTAGCAAATTCTTTTACTCTGTTGACAACAGCACATACTAAATCTAAATTCCCATCATAAGGTATTTTTGTTTTACTATCGTATACTAACGATGACTGATAATCTTGAGAGACTATAGAAATCTTGCCATCGCTTGTTGGGACGAGCGTTGCGTATACATATTTGTTTATAGTTGCATTAAGAACATTTCCACCAAACAGTAGTACGAAATCAGTTAAATCACTTGAACCACCACCAAGCCCTAGTCTAAGAGGCGCTTTGCTTCTGTAGATGTGCATGTGTTTTCTCCATAAACTTAGTTGTTTTTGCGTATCGCAATCCTTGATGTGAATTTATGTCGAGAAACTTCTCTTTAACATGAATCTTTTTATGTGGCGTGCTAGTAAGAAGATGTTCAATCGTAAGTCTTGTAAAGTTCTTGCTTCTTTCTAGCCCATCGAGATACTGTAAATATGACTTCTTGAAGAAGTATATGCCAGCTGGCTTCTCTACGCCATCAATTTTATCTACTGCGTAGACTGAACCAGCTTCTCCTTCCATTCTTTGATATGCACTAACTATGTCAGTAGCTAGATAGCTTGTTCCTACTACAACTGCAAAGTGTCTGTTATTCTCTAGAAATGGTTTTGCATGAATAAGTGAACCACCTGAATTAAGTGAAAATGGTTCGTCAACATACTCTAGCCAATAGTCGTTTTTCTTACACCAGCTCTTAACAAATGACATTCTATCACTGCCACTTAGCACAATGTCATGCTTCTTGTATAGTGATAATAGATAGTGTATGAATGGCTCGCCATGTATACTTGTCATTATCTTTGGATGATGTTCTGTAAGTGGTTGTAACGTATCATCTGCGACACCAGATATAATCAATATTCTCATAAGAATGGGTCTAATCTGTTTTGCCCACCTGGTTTCTCTCCAAGAACAGATGGAATAGCAACGTGTCCAAGTTCCTTATAAGCCCAATATCTACAAAAGCCATCAAGACGTTGATATTTTCGTATTAATCCACTTGTTTTTTTAACAAGAATAGGTCTTATAAGCTTTCCTTCTGCAAGACCACACTTGATAAACTCTATAACGTGCCTATGACAAACTGTTTGTGTCGATGCATATGGTTTAACGAGAAACATTGTATTATATGATACATGGTCATCGTCAAACGTATTTATGTCGTCTAGTTGTATAATTTTGACATCATCTGTGTACATTCTTCTTCCCCCAGAACATCAACAAGCTCTAAAATTCTTTTTGTTTTTTTACTAAAATCTTTTTTGTCAAACATACAGCGCATCAACAACATTACCAGCTCATCTTCTGCTCTTGTGTAGAATAGACCATCTTTAAACATTGACCTACTTATGATAGATGCACTATTACAGACAAAGTATTCTCCGTCTACACCATAATTCACATTAACAACTAAGTCTAAGTGTAGCTTTCCTTGTATGTAGTGGTGGTGTGACTTAACGCTGTTTTGATAGTACTTAAATCCCATTGACGTAAGTATAATCTCAAAGTCTTTTGCTTGTTCTTCAAGAATAAGCATATCTACCTCAAAGTCATCAGATTCTTCTGACGGCAATCTTAAGATGCAGTATGTAAGGTCAAATGCGCTTAATTGGTCACACGTTTTCTTCAGTTGGTTGAGCATCGTTTTCTTCTAGTCTTTCGTATGCTTCTTTTATTGCTGAGCCAAATTCTTTGAACTCATCTTTTGTAAACTCAAAGCGTAATCCTCTAAAGTGAATGTGTATATCTTCACCAACATTTTCTTCAATCTGCAAACGAGTATTGTATAAATCATTCTGTGGTTTTAACTGTCTCTGTGCTAATAGTATTAAGATTTGCCCCATTTTATCATCCTCCATCCAAACTCATTGATAATATATAAAAGATGCTTTATTCCAATATATGTAAATGTTATCTGACTCATTTGTTGTATATCACCAGTTATAACTAGAGTAATTATTCCAAGAATAAACGTTCCTAATATCGTTTCGTAAGTAAAACACTTTAATACTGAACGTAACATAGGGTCTTTATAGTCTACGTGGAACCAGAATCTTTCATGCGCCCAGAATACAAACAAAAATATTCCATGATGAAGAAATGTCACCCAGCTCGTTGTCACCCAATGACTTGTATATCCATATGTTACAGCACCTAACACTAAAACGCCCATAATTCGCCATAAAAAGCTTTTAATAAAACTACGTTTCTGAGTTTCCATTCTTTATTCCATTTTTAATATTTGTTGAACTTTGATTTGGGTAATAAGGAAGAGACACTACTTTTCTTTCTTCATTTCTTCCTAATGTTTCATGGCTCGAACTTTCAAACAAAATATCTGGTTGTAACAACTCACAGTTAAGCGTAGGACTGTAGTCTTGCTGTGGCACGACAACATCAACATATTTTATACTTTCAACTATTGTCATACGTTCATCTAAATCGAGTATTGGTTTAGGTTTCTTTTCCATAACTGCTTCATCAGTCAATACGCCACAGATAAGCTTGTCACACAACGACTTACAATTCTTTAAGTGTAGTATGTGTCCTTTATGAAGTATATCGCCACATACGTAACAGTACCCTATAATCATATGACTAAATCCTTAAAAGAGTCAACAACATCAGCTCTACACGCATGGTCTGTTGGATTAGGAGTTCTCCACTCTGAACCAAAGTGTGCTTCTAAAAACTCTTCTGGTGGATTAGGAACTAAAAATGTCTTGTCTAGAAACTCAATTTCTTTTAAGTCATCAAATAGCTCCTTCTTAAAAATACTACACGTTCCTAATGGAGTATCATTATCCCCAGATATGATACGTGCATGAAATCTTTTATTCCCATTTGTATCGTAATCTCTTACACAAATATGTATCCCATCTTTTCTGTAATCAACAGCTCTCTTGTATCCATATTGACAACTTCTATACTCAACTGCATAACCTCTGCTAAGAAAAGCTTCTTCTAAATCGTCTAGCTTGTCTTTTAGAATCTCATGCTTAACACCTATGTCTAAATCGCCATCATAAGGGAATATTATTCCTTCTCTAACTGCGCCTAAGCACGTTCCACATATAAGAAAGAACTCTACTCCACACTTATCAAAAAGCTCTTTTGCTTCTAGTAATACTTTCTCTGCTCTTTTTATATCCATCACAACATCATATTCAAAATCATACTTCGTCATTTTATCCCCCAAGTTATGCTTTTTTATATGCTAATGCACCCATCTCCCAAGCATCGTTCTCAGCCAAAGGACCATCGTATGTATGTGCATTTGTTATTTTAATATTTACAAACCCTGCAAGCATCAAGCAGTTAGTCAATGTTTCCGGGTCAAAGCCACAGTAATGAATATTATCCTTGTATTCTTGCCCGCCATACATATACATCCAAAAGTCTCTAGGCTTTATGTTTTTACGCATGTATTGTGATATAAGTCCTAGTACGTTTGGAACTTTTATCTTTAATAGTCCACCAGGCACTAGAACTCTATTCCATTCAGTCAAAACGCTTGTTGTGTTCACATGAGAAGATGCATACGACAATCCTCCAAGCAAGAACCCATGTGGTATGTGTTCTAGTATACTTTCAGCTAAAATCTCATCAACAGAATTACTGTCCCATGGTAACTTCTTGCTTACATCAGTAACAACATCAACGTGTTCAAACTGTCTGATGTCAACATTCTTATATCCTTGTTCGTGTAAGTTTAGATGCCCACTACCAAATGCCAACCTTAATTCTTCACTCATAACACCCCCCTATGTTTTAATTATGAACCAATCGCTTGACTCTGCACCCCAACCTACTCTGTCTACAGACAGAATACTCTCATCAAACACTGAAAACTTATTCAGTACAGACAGTCTTACGCCCTCTTCGTAATAATCATGTCCACATAGAATGCCACCTATTCGAATCTTAGGATACCAGCACTCTATGTCTTGCTGAACATGTTCATAGTCATGTATTGCATCAATATAAACCAAATCTAGTTCATCAGGAACATCAACAACTGCTTCGTGTGATTTCTTATGAACAAGAATAACATCATCTAAATCTTTTATCTTTCTTTCAACAATTCTTAAATTGGCTAATGCTTCTTTTGCTGTATAGTCATAGTTAGGCCATCCATCTGGTGGAACATAAGGGTCTACAAGATATAAGACATCTGAATTAAGTTTTTCACGCATGTCTAGTCCATTAGTAGCATTCCCTACTCCTACTTCAACAATATTCTTTGTTTTTCCATTAAAATGAGACCTTGCTATCTCTGTAGAGTATCTTGTTATGTGCATTATTATCCTATCCTATATCTATGAAGTTAATATAATCTCTATTCATCAAAACATGCGCAAATAATCTGTGCTTTCCATCTTTTAGTCTTCCATTGACTAAAACAATAGGGTCAAGCACAACGTCTTGGTTTAACAGCTCTGAGAAATATGCTATTTTGATTTTAGACACAATTGACAGCATAGCAGAGCGTCTTCTTACATCTTCTATTGATTTTGAAACTTCAAGCATAATCGGTATACATGTGTATAACGTTTCCATACCAGCGATTCTTTCAACTCCAAGCTCAATACTGTCGCCATAACAGTCTTTTATACTGTCTATTCTACACTTTTCCATCTTTTTTCATTTCCATTATTTCATCGTATTCGTAATAAGTGTGTCCTGCTTTTTCACCCTCAGCTCTGCTTGCTCTTCGTGTAGCCCATCCATCTTCAGAATAAATTAAATCATGTTTCTTTCTAAAGTGCTGTCTGCCTGCTTCTTTATGTTCACTTTCGGCATATTCACCTTTGAACTGCGTTGTAGATGCAGGACGATGGAAGACATACATCTGACTACATAGCATTGTCTCCCAACCTAATTCCCTTGCTCTCCAAATCAAGTCCATGTCTTCATCCCAATTCAAGCCAATCTTTTCGTCAAAGACATCTTCACCTTTTGATTTTAATTCGTCAATCATCGTCTTACGTAAAGCACAACACCATAAAGAAGTCCAAGCATCTACACCATAGTTTGGATTGTCAAGACTTTTATATGAATCATTTTTATATATCTTCATATATGCTTCCCGAGAATCTTGTATTTCTTTCATACGTGCTACTGGCTCATAATCTTCTTCCTTCTTGCCTTCTACTCTTAGCTTGTCGTTTTCACTAGCTTTAACAATCCCACATTTAGGATTCTCACTGAAAACTTTAAGAGCATTTGTCATCCAACCATCAATTGCCACAACATCATTCTCGACCAAGAATACATATTCGCCTTGAGCAATCTCAATACCGCTATTGAAGCCACCAGTAAAACCTAAGTTCTCTGTGTGATGAACAACAATAGCACCTTTTTGAATGAACTCTTTTCTCAGTTCTTCTGAGTCAGGTTCAGTAGACGCATTATCTACCACAATAATCTCATAAGAAGGATAGATTGTATGAGCTATGATTGAGTCAAAGCATTCTCTAGAGAAGCGTACTAAAAATGGTTTGATATTATGCATAAGAAGAACTATACTCACCACTGGCTTACGTATCATTAGATTGTGCCCTTTCGTGTTCGAGTAAGTACAAATCGTAGTCTGCTGGTTTCATTCTATCTTTGTTCTTATGTGCCCACTCTATTGATTTATCTTTAAGTCTATATACTGCATTGTCTACTGTTTGCGTTGCATTATGTTTCGAAAGCAAATACTTGCCTGTTTCAACCCACACTTCAGAATATCCACCAAGGAAATGGAAAGATTGTCCATAGTAATGGAAAATATGAGAGCTACTACAAACATGCAAGTCAAACCCAGCGTCAATGGCTCTCCATGAGTAATCGACATCTTCGTTCCCTCCCATTAAAAACTTTTCGTCTAGAAGACCAATAGCATTTATTAGCTGTCTTGTTATTATTGTAGCACACAGTGGTAACCAATTGCCACTCGTAAGCTTGCCATATTGAAGCTTTGTACGTGATGCTATGTGCGCCTCACTATCTTTTATTACTTTATCTACATCGTTTCCAGATTCGATATATTCTTTAGAACCTTTATGAATCTGAAGAGGCATAACCATTCCAAGTTTAGGTTCTTTCGCAACTGTTTCCATGAGAGGTGATAACCATCCTTTTGGAACAACAGTATCGTTATTCAACAACAAGACATGTTCATCAGCAAGTGCGATACCTTGATTGTTCCCTACAACAAACCCTACATTTGTATCGTTATGCACAACTCTTACTTTTGGGTTGCTTATCTTCTGAATATATCCGCCTTCATATTCGTCTGACTTATTGTGAATTATAATAACTTCATAATTCGGATAATCTGTGTTCTTCAAAATACTCTCTAAACAAGCTATGCAAAATTCTTCTAGTTGTGGAGTTCGTGTCCACCACAATAGTATTATACTGACCTTATTCATGTTACCCCCTGTTAGGTATAGTGTTGAAAAAATTAATTATGCGTTCAGCATCTTTTTTCCATGTCCAATATTCTCGGCACCAACTCGCACCATATAATCCTTTTTCTCTTGCTTCGTCTTGATGCGTATATACGTGATATAGTAATTCTTTTAGATGTTCATAATCTGGTTTAGCTTGATGCCCAGGTAAATATCCAGCTTCTTTAAGTTCATACTTCAACGGATATCCAGTCTGATTGTTACAGTAATCTCTAGGACCACCAAAGTCTGTAATAATAAGTGGAAGTCCACTTGCCAGTGCTTCTATACCAGGTAGCATAAAGCTATCTCCATGAGTAGCTAAAACAAAACAATCGCTATTTCTATAAAGCTCTGCTAATTGTTTTCTAGTGTATTCAACATACATTGGTATAATATTGTCGCAGTTTATTGAATAGTCTTTTAATTTTCCCCATGAGTTTGATTTAACGAGCAATCTGACCTTCTTATTATCACCAAACACATCTTCAAACGCAGAGATGACTTCTTGTGTACCTTTTCTTCCTTGAGCTACACCAACAAACAGAAAATCAAAAGTATCTTTGTCTTTCTTTTTTGCAGGGAAGAATAAATCTGTATCAACGCCTTGCCCACCTACGTGTATTGGAACCTTTACACCTGCATCTTGAAAAGCTTTTTTAGTAAAGTGTGACAACGCAAGTACGCCATCTGCATACAAATTGTGAATATTTGCTGAGTTTTCTGTGATTAAATCCGAATCCCAACAAGATAGCGATATTCTTTTAATAGGCTTTGGAACATGTTGTAACTCATCCATATGCTCAGCAAGGCCTTGTCTAATAAAAACATCGTATGATTCATATTGAGTTCTCAAGCAACTAAACACGTTATGAGGTACTTCTCCATATTGATTCATGGGGTGTATTGTTACGTTCTGATTATTTGCTAAGAAACCCTGAACATTACCTATTGTTGAGATTCCCCAGCTCTGAGAGTCTCCAATTTCACCCTTAAGATAGATATTCAAAATATTATTCCTCCGTTGTCTTTTCAACCATGTTAGCGACAAGTGTTTCATCTGTCATATTCTCTTTCTTACAACATTTCTCATGATACGGTCTGCCATCTTTATCTTGCGACATCTCTGCAACAGGACTGAACGTTTTACAATATTTACATTTTCCTATCATTTGCGCCCTACTCATTTCAAACATGTTTTTTCCTCGCATATATAACGACTCCGTTATGGACTGCAAAATCGCCTATATGTATTTTTGATAGCAAATGACAAACAAGCGTATATATAAATACGTATGCATCTGACATTTTTAATCGGTTAATATTTGTTAACATTTTTCTTATCATTGCCGGAACGAATCCAGTCTCGTGCCCATAATAAATCTTCTCAACTTCAAAGCCATTGTCTTCAAGTATTCTTCGTAATGTCTTAACACTAAAATAATATAAGTGTCCTGGGAGAAAGTATCGTGACTTCTCTTTCTCCATAGTTCGAACGATACTGTCCATATTCGTCGTCTGTATTACAAGCAACCCGTTCTGTCCTAGCACCTTATGACAGTTCTTAACTGCTTGAGATGGGTCTTTAAGATGTTCAAACACTTCAATCATCGTAATAGCATCATACTTATCAACAAGTTCAAAATCTTTATTACATATATCCTCATCAATAATATTTATGTCTTTGACGTTATCTTGTACATATTTTGATGTTTCTAGCCCATCAGCAATCCAACCATAGTCAATAGCACTTCTAACGAGAGAGCCAAAACTACACCCAATATCAAGTAGTCTGGGTTCTTCTGAGCCAATCAATGGAAGAAAATCTGTGATATTTGAAATACGTCTTGTGTTCTCTAATTTACGAATCACTAGGTCATCTTTATCGTTTACATAACAATAATCTGACGAACCCTCATAATAACCTTCGTTGTAGAAATCTTCTTTAGGGATTGGATATTGTGATATTAGTCCACATTCATCACATCTAATGATGTTAAATGGCTCGCTAAAGCGAGTAATGCTATATAGAGAGCTTTGCCCTTGTGACTTACCGCACAGATTACATTTATCATTCAGACTATATAACATATTTCAATAACGGTAGTACCCGCTCTCTAGTTTCGTTTATTCCCCAGATTTGTGATTTATTCAATGCCTCACCTCTAACCTTCATATAAAAATAAGGGTTAGTTGCTAGAGTTGTTGCAATTTCGACTGCGTCATTGACATAGTAATCGTTAACGCTTGTTTCAGGGAAGCAGTATCTATTTGGGAAGTTAGCTATAGTCCCAACGTGTGGTATCCCAAGAGACGCACAGTCTTGAGCTAATCTTCCAACAACCTTAAACGTGTACATATGTACGCACATATATGCTTTGCTTAAACATTCTAATGCCTGATGAAAGTTAAGCTCGTCAACAAGTTCGTAATCTTCTGCACCATACAACTTAATAAGTTCTTCTGTTTCTTCTCTCTTATTAGGAGTCATGTAATACATAAATGCTTTTGCTTTAGGAAATCGTTTCTTGTATTTCTTCCAGAAGGCAAGATTTGTTAAAATATCTCTATTGAAGTCTCCAGGATTATTTATTCCAAGACAGATTATGTTTTCGTCTTTATCTTTTGGCTCAATAATTCTAGGATAATGCGTAATTTCATTATACATAGGCCACCCTGTATAAACGCATCTGTTAGAGTCATCAAAACAACCTTTGAACACCTGTACTTCGTCAACGTTTGTACACAGCACTATGTCGTATAGTCGGATGGATTTAACAAATAGCTTTACATCTGCTAAACTCCACCAAGCTAGTACATGTGTCTGTATATCTGTTATTCCTATTATTTTCAGATTAGGAAGTTGTTCTTTTATTCGAGCAACTAAATGAAAGTATTCAGGGTATACATTTATGAACATTGCATCATACTGACTCAAGAACGATAAATCTTCTAAATCTTTTAAGTCAGGGAACCAATAGAAATCAGCTCCACCAAACAGCGAAGGAAAACCAGTACATCCATTAATAACATCTTTACGTTTGTCTGCAAAAGGACATTGATAAGGAGATAGATATGCAAATCTCTTTCCTTCTAATTTTTCTTCCCAGATTTCATCTAACTGTGAACGTTCTCTTCCTTCTACAAGTGAGTTTACATTAAACATCTAAAATCCCCCTATCGTTTAGTTCATCCCAAAAGTTGATTGATACAGTTTTCCATCCAAACTTGTCTATTGCCCTTTGTCTCTCTTCGTCTGTAACTGGGTCGTCTACAGTGTTAAACACATTGAGTATTTCTTCACACGTGTCTTTCTCTGAGCCTTCATTAACGTATCGTGCTAAGTCTCCATACCAGAATCTGTACAGTGGAGTATCAAAACAGATTGGTCTGCAACCACACAGTAGCCCTTCTATTGCAGGTTTCTCAAACCCTTCAAACCTTCTTAACGCTGAAACAAACTTTGAGCGATTGTACAAGTCTTTTAACTCTGCAACTGAAATGTTTGATACGTTACTGTATGAGCTATTTGAATATTGCAGACTCTTTCCAACATGTATCATTCTCTTTCCCATTTTTTCAGAAGCTACAACACACTCTTTTATTCCCTCTGTTTCAGCTATCTCGCCAGTGTTAAGAATAATAAACTCATCATTCGTCAACGCAGGATGTTTCATCCACTTATCTGGGCTACAGCCCCATGGTCCTCTTACGAATTTATTTTTTTCATCAAGCTCTTTGAATATTTGAGCTAGATTCAGATGTGAATACACCATCTGAGCGTTATCGAACAAATCATAATACAACATTGGATTCTCTTCTGACCATTCACCAAAGCAATGCATAAACACAATATACTTATCGCACTTGATATTGGCTTTGTCAGACAATCTAGTAATGTCTACGATTTGTAGGTCTGCGTGTTGTGGGTTATCAACAAATTTAATTCTATTCGGAGCATATGTTTTGAATCCCTTTTCGTTATCATCGTTCCACATATTATAATGTTGCTTCTCGTAGTATATGTTGACTTTCTTTCTCTTATCTATCTTGCCGAGAGCTTTAACTAATGCCTTGCCCGTCTCTTCCCACGAGTATTCTGATACGTAGTTTTCTCGTGTTTTCATCTGTTTAGTCATAAATGATTTACGCAAAGCTCCTTGAAGCTCTGCAAAATCTACAAACTGCCATTGTTCTTTAGCAACAAACATTGGAGATTGATTAGCCGACATAGTATGTGAACCTAAAAGCTGAACGTTTTTACCCAAATTAACAAAGTCTAAGTATCCACCATACTTCGTTGCTATGATTGGCATTCCAAATTTAAGAGCTTCAAACACTGGATGTCCCCATCCTTCAGCATAAGAAACTTGTATCAGACAATCACATGCTTCGTAGAATCCAGCAACATCATCTGTGTCACTATGAACAACTTCTATTTCAGCTGGGTTCTCTTTACCATACTGCTGAAATCTAATTAAATCGCTTGGGTCACTATGTTCTTGCCCTGGAATTGTTTTTAGTATAAGAGCTACGTCATCATCGCCAGTAAATGTTTCGGTAAAAGCCTTAACAACTGTCACAACATTCTTTCGGAAGTCACCAAGACTGCCCAGAACTAAGAATTTATACGATTTCTTTGTATTCAACTCAACTGGAGTAACGTTTTCTGTCTGGATGTCGCTTGCAAGTGGTACAATCGCTGTATTTCTCACACCAGCATTCTTGGCTACGTTCTCAACGAACGATGTAGGACACATGAACACATCTGCATGCCTATTTAAGTAATATGCGTATTCAGACACCATATGACTCATTTCATAAGGAAAATACACTGCTTTAAACTGAGCGTGAGAGTTCTTTGCTATTTCAAGCGCATGCTTAGGAATATGATTAATAATGTCAATGTTAATTGACTTGTCTCTATCTAATGCCATTTGAATATTATCATCAAGTTTATATCCTGGTTTAGAACCACCAGTCTCAGTAATAGATACGTTATATCCAGCTTTCTGTAATCCTTTAGTAAATCCACGAGTTGTTATAGCCCAACCTGTATTTTCTTTTACTGCACCTTCAATATTAATGTCTTTTGACTCAACGTAAAAGTCTCTAGATTTAGCTAATAGTTTATATTCGTTGGCTTCTAAACAGTCATCAATAATTCTCTGCCATTCTTGTATATTCTTTTGCCAATCAAGTTGTAATGTGAAATTTCTAGCGTTAGTGCCCATAGTCTTACGCATGTCAGGAGAGCGATATAAAATCTCTAATAATTGTGCTGTGTGTTCTGTGTCTACCAATGCTCTCTCTACATTATACATACCTGTAATAAATGTCTTAACATCGGCTAACATTCCTCTATTATTAGCTAAAAGTTCTGGGAATGTTGTATAGTTTGGACCAATAACTGGTAGACCACAAGCCATTGCCTCGACGTTTGTATTGTGTAACAACACCCCATTACCTACAAATGAATGAGTATCTTTGACGCATATATCATAAACATTGCTGTCAAAATTACATCTTGTAATCTTTCTTACTGGTGATAGAAAAAAGTTGTCTTGTTCAATCGTACTACTTCCAAGTCTTTTAGTAAATTTTATATCCCATTCTAGCTTGTCATTTAGAATTTTAGCATATTTTCCTGATACTATTATACGATAAGAATAATCACGAACATTATCATAGAATATTTTAGCAAATACACCGTGTGGTGATAAAAGTTGTTTAATTTGATACGCAAGATGTGGTGATTTTGTTGTTATCGAAATATCATTTTTTTGTATGTATCCATCTCCTAATATATATGACTCTATTAGTGGAAGAAAATTGTATCCATATTGAAACAAATCTTCGTGTATACGTTTTGTCCCACTTAAACGTGAATAAAAATGTGTGAACAGCTTAGAGATAATTGTAGATGTAATATATAGATTAAGATTTTTATTGTTTCTTCTTATACGAGTTGTACATCCAATACTCTCAAACCACTTCTGACAACGAAACAAATACTCTTCGTCTTGCTCGCCACAATACAGACTTAATTGGTTGTCATATGTTGTGCCTTCTGCTAAATACCATCCTGATACATAGAAAAACTCATCATCTAACTTTATAAATCGTGAATATTTTTTTAAATTTCCATCACTATTGTAACCAGTTTTATACCAAACATGCTTTGCATTTTTTTCAAGTTTTTCATCTAATGTTGATAAATCAAATACTGTTTTTTTAACTTCTTTCTGTCGCAATTTAGGAGTAGCTAAATAATCTCCAACTGATATATTCTTAATGTTATTCCAAGAGAACATATCATTTCTAAATGTCAGAAAAGGATGTTCTTCTGTTACCTTAACATTTTCTAATCCAGAAATCTTTACGTCATAAATTGTATCAACATGTCTTTTTGTTTTACCAATAACATCGCAAAAAGAACCTGTCTCTGTAAGTACTTTTTCTCCAATAGAAATATCGTGTATCTCTCTTATACCATTGCTAGTTTGTATTTTCGTATCTGGAGCAACGCATAGTCCCCATCCTTCGCCTTGAGATGCAGATAGCTTTACATCACAGCAGTTATACAGAGCAACGAGTTCTTGCTGAGGTACGCCTTTCTCAACAGTAATGCGTTCATTGACAACAACACAATGGTCAATATCGTAGCGATTTATTAATCCATCCTCGCCAGTTAACGTCTTACGTGATTGATGTATACTGAAAGGGTCATTCAAGTCACAATGTAAGTACAAGTCACAGTTAGTATAATTGTTTCGATGCACAAATATTGAAAATGCTTCTATTGCTCTTTGTATTTGTTTTCTGTCTTGAAATCTGTCAAATACGCCAACAACAAACTTTCCTTCTGAACCTTTCATGAATCTAGAACGCAACTCATCTTTTGTGTTGTACATAGATGGCTTAAAGTTGTGTACGTTCAACCCCCTATGAATAACCTCAACACTAGCGTACTTATCGACATCTTTCACAACACGCTCACCAAACTTACTCATCACAACAGGAACGTCTGCTGTCTTAAATCTCTTCACCCATTCTCTTGGAATAGGCTCCCCATCAATAGGCATTTCGTGAATGAGCTTGAACGTATCACGATTTGGCAAGTCATATATGTAATCGCACATCCACATATCACCAATAGCAATAATAACTTGTGGCTTAAACTCTTCTATAATTTTGTAACATGTACTATTCTTGCAATCTTCTTCTGACGAATTAGGCCAGTTCACTGGATGACCATAAGGTCTTGAATATTCATTTGCAGTAAACTGCTTCCATGGAAAATCCCATTTCAATCCTCGCTGTTGAGCGGAATGAAAAAACCATCCAAAAGAAGCTATTTCGTATTTATCTGTTGCATGAAGTCTTTGAGCAATCTCTTTATGAGCTACTCCCATGCCACTGTCAATGGCAGCCGTATCAGTAACCAAAAGTATTCTAGGCTTCTTCAAAATAATCCCCCTATAAAATTAGTTTAACAGCTCTTAGTTAATGCAATATCTTTACTTTTAGGCTTGACATAAGATGTTACCTCTTTATCTGCGACGATTGGTTTAATGCACACAATTTTGACATGTCCTTTATCGCCTGATGTATTATCTCTTCTTCCTTCTTCTCGTTCCATTGTATCTCTTTCTGGTTTCGCAACCTATCAATTTCCCTATTAAGCCCTAATATCTCAAGCTTTAGGTCGTTTATAACTATTTGTAACTGCCTGTTCAAGGTGTGCCTCTATAACATTTAGTGCTTGTACTACTGCCAAGACATCTTCTTGCTCTGCTCCTTGACGAGCTTGCTTGAACAACTCTGCTAACCTGTTCCAACATATATTCACTCTATTCCATTCCATTACGTGTTGTTAAGTATTATTAACTTAATCCTTTTGTGCAAGCCATTGGTTACCTTCTTAATAATTCTTTCATCGTAGTACTTACCGCTATACTGAAACAACTCATCGTGTAGCTGTTGGAAGTTATAAGCCTCTCTGTAAGGTCTAGGCATAGCCATCGCATCAATGCTGTCTGCTATCCGTAATATCCTCGCACCCATAGGAATGTTCTCTGCTGTTATCCCTAGAGGATAACCTGTACCATCCATGTTCTCGTGGTGGTAGAGTATCATCGTATGTACTGGTTCAGATATACCGAACTTCTTTGCCATTGCTCCACCTTTGACTGGATGAAGCTTGACTGACTTCCATTCCTCTTCTGTTAATTTGCCTTCTCTGTGCAGAACTTCCTCGTCTATAAACAACTTGCCTATATCGTGTAGTTTAGCCGCTTGAATGATAAGGTCTTTTTCTCTTCCATTTACCTCCATCGCATCACAGATAGCATTAGATATTAGAGCTACTCGCTCACTATGTTTAGAGTAGTAAGGACTCTTGGTGTTAAGGGCATCTGCCATTCCCTCAAGTGCAGGGATAGAGTCTGGCTCTGACTTCTTGTAATACAACTTCCACATATAATATGCGAGGAAGATAATTGATATTGTAGAGAAAATCTCGTGTGGTCTGATTCCATGTAAACAATCCATTACGGTGTCCTCTCGTGGTCTTTTATGAAGTGCATATAGAGCATATCTATTTTAGCGTGATTAGCTCGGTCTGCGAGTGTCCTTATTTCTAAAGTCTTAATCCTGTCCTCTTGCATCATAACCATAGCGTTGACTGTCTTATCTTCTTGGTCACCCTTTTCTAATTCACTCAATCTATTATGTGCATTGTCCATTATCTTGAGATTGTAAGCATCTTTAC
>Ga0233412_10000415_pt1 | contig 25079 bp, 28 predicted proteins | sample Na_anoxic_4_MG_FD_180667 | JGI IMG/M metagenome (GOLD analysis project Ga0233412, IMG submission 180667) | Seawater microbial communities from Saanich Inlet, British Columbia, Canada - Na_anoxic_4_MG | ecosystem: Environmental > Aquatic > Marine > Inlet | place: Canada: British Columbia...
GTACTGTAACAACAAATGGCTCAGCAACTGTGTTTGATCCTGATAATACTGCATTTGTTATTGGTAATGGTACTGAAAATAATGCTAATGACGCATTTACAGTTGATTTTAGCGGAATTGTTAAAGCCGCTGGAAAAAGAGTTCCAACAATTATAGAGGATGACCCAACAATTCAAGCACCAACTTTTGTTGGACAAATATGTATTAATAATAATATTGCATATATTGCAACAGGTATTTCATCCAGTGATTGGAAGCAAATTACTGCATAGATTCGATAATATAAATCAAAATTAAAATAATATTATAAAATTATTATAATATTATATAAATATTGTTAATTCTCTGTATTAAACAAGGCACCAATTATTAAAATCGTCTTCTTCGTTGATTATATTAATAACGTAATAAATAAAGTTATTCAAACCTGTTGCAATACCAATATGCCATACTGCATGACCAAATATTAAATATTTATTACAAAAATTTTCTGTTATCATCCATGTCCCCGCACTAAGTGCCATTAGTAATAATCCATAAAATCCATATAATGACTTATCTTTATATCTAGATGATATCAGGTAATAATCATATAACAATGTTGTCATTTCTATACCAAATAAAATTGGAAAATATTCTGCCCAACCTTTGAAAAAATTCATTACCAAAAATCCACAATTAAATATATGTAAATAATTAGTATATTTAATAAACTTTATTTTTGTTCTATTATATATCATCTTTTTTAATATATATATTCCATGCCATAATGTTAGTACCATGGTAAATTCATCAAACATTTTCCATCCAATAAACATTGTATAATGAAAAAAGAATGATGATATTCCACAAATAACTAAAAATGAATATATCTTGTATATATCAAGATATATCTCTTTTTTATTTGTTAATCCTTTATAACCTAAGTAACACATATATAAACTTGATATGCTGTTTAAATATTCAGGAATACCTAAAATTTTACCTTCACAAAAAGGTGTTTCAATAATTTTATTAAAATTCATATATATAAAAATATTTTTAGTCTTAAATATTTTATTGTGTATTTGTATAGTAGTAAATGAATATCGAATCATTTAAAAATAGTATTGAAATGGGAAAAATGATAAAAACAGTTGAAGATTATGCAAATAATAATAACTTAAAATCTAATTTTGTTTTAAATTTTATTGAAAATTTTGGAAACAATAATAATAATAATAATAATATACTACATAATTTTAAAAAATTAGTAAAGGATGTTAGAAATGATGAAAAGATTTTAATTGATTATAATAATCAAATTGATAGACAGATCACTAGAAATAAAGATTTAATTGATTTAAATGAATCAAACAATAAAATTTTAATTACTAGAAACAGAATGCAAACCATTAGTGAAAATAAGAATATATACAAGCAAAAACTAATATATGGTTATATTTCAGTTAATTTATCTATTATCTTAACAATTTTATTAACGTATTATTTAATGAAATAAACAAATAAATAATTTATTGATTATTATTATAGTATAATAATGAATACTTTTAATTCATCTTCAATCGAATTAGGAAATATAATAAATAATGTAAAACCGTATGATAATTATAATTCAATCAATCGGTTAAAAACTGAATTTGCATCAACCATTAATGGAAACTTTACATCACAAACATCACTTAAGTATGGTGATCTTGTCATATTAAACAATAAATATCCTATTAGCGGAAAAAATTATCAAGCAAATATTTATAATAACAATAATAAGTTAGAAACAAAAATTGGTCCAAAAGGTGCAGCTGTTTTTATGATTTTAAGAAGTAATCCAATTAAAGAATTACAAAATAAATTAAATAATTATAATCAATTTGTAAAAAATAATGATAAAATAATATTAAAGTATGTCGGAGATAATAGTCCTAAATTAGAATCTACATTTTTTACTAATAAAAAAGCAAATTTATCAATTTTAAATACAAGTAAAAATAGATGTAATGGTGGTTCAGATATAGGATTAATCGAAAATAATATATCTAATTCTAATATTCAGGTTATTTTTGAAATTAATAATCCATCCAATAACAATAAAGTTAATAATCAAAATATTAATAATGGTGATGATATTAATTTAATTAATTTTGGTAAAGGCAATAAATATCTTAGCACATGTAATTGGGCTGATACTAAAAGTACTTCTTTAAAATTATCTGCACAAACAATTTCCAATCCTACTAATTCCTCTTCTGATTCTGATAAAGTTTGGAAAATTACTAAAATAAATACTAGCAATTATAATTATGTTACTACAAAAATTAAAACAAATAAAAGTGAAGTTTGTGGAACTAATAAAAAGGGGCAAAATGGTGATTTATATTTTTGGGGATATAGTAGTTATTCTAGTAATATATTATGGATAGGTATGACAAATTCCTTAAATAATAAAACACAACCTAATTTTACATGCGTAAAGACATTGTATAGATCAGATAATGATAACAACTGGAATACTAATTATTTTGGTAACGGTATTGGGGGGTCACCCCTTTTATTTACAGATTTACCTGTTAAACAAAAGGATTTAGATTTACACAACACTATTCATAAAAATAACAAACATATTATTAATATGTTTACAGCACTTCAAGATAAAAAACAAGACGCAGATTCTAGTAATAAGATAGAAAAAATTAAAAATGCTAATCAAAATGTAAATATAAATAATACGAATCTGCAAGAAAAAAAAAATAGAAATAATAGAATACAAAAAGAAATTAATGATAGAAAACATTTAATTTTAACTAGAAAAAGAATGTTAGAAATAAGTGAAGAGAAAAATATCTATAAACAAAAGTTAATATATACATATATTGCAATTATCTTAACATTAATATTAATAATTATTGTTTCTTATTATTATTTTAATAAATAAATTTATTGATTATAAATATAGATGAATAATAATTTAAATGAATTAGCTAGTGTATATAAAAATAAAGGTAGTTCTCCATATTTGAGAAAAAATATTAAAAATATTATTGACCATCAAGATAATATTCCAGATAATATTCCAGATAATATTCCAGATAATATTCCAGATAATATTCCAGATAATATTCCAGATAATATTAAAGAATCAATAAATATTGATATGAAATATTTAAAAAAAACAAATGAACAAATAAAACATTACTCTAAACTTAGTAAGGAAATAAATAAAGAATTAAAAAATAAAGAGAAATTAATTGCCTCTCGTGAAAGAATGTTACAAGTAAAACAAGATAAAAATATCTATAAAGAAAAATTAATGTATTCTTATATTACAATAGTTATTCCATTAATTATATTTTTATTAGTATCCTATAATTATTTTAAATAATCAGTTTTAATTTTAATCTCTGTATTTTATATATGTCAAGTATATTAAAAAATAAAAACAATATTGACAATGATATTAAATATTTCGATAATGTATTTAACAAAATTACAAATGAAAAAGTAAACATAAATAATAATTTATTAGCAGAATATAATAGATTATTTTATAAAAATTATAATAATATTTCAAATAAAACACAAAATATAATGAATAAAAATAAAATTATTATGATAAACAACAGAGAAGCAACTAGAAAGGCTAATATGATATCTTTACTTAAATTAACTCTGTTTTGGGCAATAATAATTACGTTATTAAATTTTTTAAGAATATCAAATAGAATGTCTAATAAAGGATTTATTTTAATTGGAATAATAAGTTTTTCTTTAATTTTTGTTTATTATCTTTACACTACACAAAGAGGAAGTGCAAAAATAGCTGCAGAAAACATATCTGCTTTATCTGATGCTACTACAAGAGGTTTTGCAAAAGCAGCAGCAATAAACTTTATTCCGAAATCAGTTATGAATCCATACACATGTCCAAAGGGGTGTAATAAAGTTGAACCAAAAGAAACAGATAAAATTAAAGATTATGATGGTAAAAAAGCAAAGAATAAATTTGATAACAAAATACTTAACTTAAAATACAGTGTTTCTATGGACCCAAGTAAAACTGGTTTACCATATATGTACCAAACAAAAAAAGGAACTAAACAATTTATTAAAGGTATTGAAAATGGTAAAGCACTTTGTTATACGTGTAAGGCAATATCTGAAAATGATAATATGAATTCAAATGATTTAATTAAATCAAATGTACCATGTAAATATATAATTGGATATGAAAAAGAACCAAATTCAAAACCATATATTACTGATATAAATAAATGTAAAACATAAATTATAAAAATTGTTTAATTTTGTTATAAATAATGTTATAAATAATATATATATTATCTATAATGAATAATAAAAAAGAAATAATTTGTATAAATGATTGTTATTTTCCAAGAAATGCACTTACAAAACATCAACAAATAAGTGTATTTTCAAAAACATTACCAATATTAATGAAAACATTAATAAATACATTAGATGTCTTTCATAAATATGCTGAAAAAAATAATATTATATATTCATTGCATGGTGGTAGTTTAATGGGATATTATTGGAATAAAAATATTATTCCATGGGACGATGACGTTGATGTAATTGTTAGAGGAAAAGATATAGTTAAAATTAATAAATTATGGGAATCGGGTAAACCAATTAATGTAAAAAAATATTCAAGTGGTTTTAATAATAAATTAACAAGAATAATTAAATTAAATAATCAAGAATATGAGATTATTAAAAATGTACCTAGTGGAATTAAAACATTATTTAAATTAAGACCAAGAAATCATAATTGCTTTATTAATAGAACTGGTGGTATTGATATTATATATTGTATGGAATATCCAGATGGTTCTTTAAGAGATAGTTGGAATCCACATAGAATTTGCGGTGGACCATCAAATAAATATACAGAAAAAATGTGTCCAATTGTTGATTTCAGTGGAATTAAAACAAGAGCATTAATAAATAAAATTGGTGAAAAATATTTAGACATAGTTTATTCACGTAAATGGAGAATTAAATGTCATCCTAGTTTGAAATATTAAATATTTATTTATACTTTTATTGTAAATAAAATTATAAAATTTATTTTTCTAGATATTTAAATTTAATTACAAATTTTATCTTATAATTATCAATAAAAATATTTTTTATTAATTATATTTAAATTAAAATCTATAAATTTTATATATTACAATAATATATTTAAAAGTATCCCATGAATAATATTAAGAAGTATAATATGCAAGTATTCAAAAGAAATGGAAAAAACCAGGAAGTATCCTTTGATAAGGTAAAAAATAGAATAAAATATTTATGCAGTGGTTTAAATATTGATCCAATAATAATTGCACAGAAAGTATGTAGTAGAATTTATGATGGTGTTAAAACATCTGAATTAGATGAACTAGCTGCACAAATATGTACATCTATGTGTACCGAAAATATTGAATATGGTGTTCTTGGATCAAGAATAATTATTTCAAACAGTCATAAAAATACTTCACCATCATTTAGTGAAAAAATTTATGTTTTATATCACCATAAAGATATTCATGGTGAACATTCACCACTAATAGCAAAAGATGTTTATGAAGTTGTTATGAATAATAAAGAGAAATTAAACGATGTTATTGATTATCAAAGAGATTACAATTTTAATTATTTTTCATATAAAACACTTGAAAGGGCATATTTAATGAAAAAAAATGGAAAAATTATTGAAAGAATTCAAGACGTGTTCATGAGGGTATCTGTTGGATTGCATAAGGATAATATTAAAGAAGCAATTCAATCATATGATATGATGTCTAATAAATATTTCACACATGCTACACCAACATTGTTCCATTCCGGGACACCTAGACCACAATTATTATCATGCTTTCTATTAGGAACTGATGATTCAATTGATGGTATTTATAAAAATATAACAGATTGTGCTAAAATTTCAAAATGGGCAGGTGGAATTGGAATTCATGTTAGTAATATTAGAAGCAAAAATACATGCATTAGAGGAACGAATGGAATTTCTAGTGGTATTATTCCAATGTTAAAAGTATATAATGAAACTGCCAAATATGTTAACCAAAGTGGTAAAAGAAATGGTTCAATTGCAGTTTATCTAGAACCACATCATCCAGATATTATGGATTTCTTACAACTTCGTAAAAATCATGGTAATGAAGAAGAGAGAGCCAGAGATTTATTCTTGGCTGTTTGGTTATCTGATCTTTTTATGAAAAGAGTAAAAGAAAATAAGACGTGGTCATTAATGGATCCGGATGAATGTAGAGGATTAAATGATGTTTATGGTGAAGATTTTAATAAACTTTATCAAGAATATGAAGATAAAAAAATGTATAAAAGTCAGGTTCCTGCACAACAAATTTGGAAAGGTATTATTGAATCACAAATTGAAACAGGAACCCCATATATTTTATTTAAAGATCATTGTAATCGTAAATCAAATCAAAAAAATATTGGAACTATTAAATCATCTAATCTTTGTTCAGAAATTCTAGAATATTCAGACGATAAAGAGTATGCTTGTTGCACACTTGCTAGTATTGGTCTTTCAAAATTTGTTAATTACAAACCAGGTGTATTTAAAATTTATGGAAAAACATCATGTAAATATTGTAGAATGAGTAAAAGTGTTTTATCAAGTATTGATGAATATAAAGATTTTGAATATGTTTCACTGGATAATGATGATGTAAGACAACATTTTTATAAAGAGATGAGTGATAAACAAAATATTGAAATTAATAAAGTTCCACAGATTTACTTTAATGATCAATATATTGGCGGTTATGATAATTTAATTGAATTCTTGAAAAATAATAAATTTTTTAATTTTGACAAACTTGAAAAAGTTGTTAGTATTGCAGTAAGAAATTTGAATAAAGTAATCGATCTTAATTATTATCCTGTACCTGAAACTGAATTATCAAATAAGAGACATCGTCCACTCGGACTTGGTGTTCAAGGATTGGCAGATGCTTATATTCTTATGAGATATCCATTTGATTCCCCAGAAGCAATGGATTTAAACAAAAAAATATTTGAAACAATTTATTATGCTGGTTTAAAAACATCATGTCAAATGGCAAAAGAAGAGGGTGCATATAGTACATTTCAAGGAAGTCCATTATCAAATGGACAATTTCAATTTGATTTATGGGGTGTTGAAAAGACTGATAGACATCATTGGGATGCATTGCGACAAGATATTATTGAGAATGGTGTTAGAAATAGTTTGCTACTTGCATTAATGCCTACTGCATCTACTTCACAAATTCTTGGAAATAATGAATGTTTTGAGCCATATACCAGTAATATTTATACGCGAAGAACAATTGCTGGTGATTTTGTAATTGTTAATAATCATTTAATTAAAGATCTAACTGATATAAATATGTGGGACAATGATCTTAAAAATATGATTATTGCTAATAATGGTAGTGTTCAAAATATTGATGGAATACCAGAAAATATTAAAGCATTGTATAAAACAGCATGGGAAATTAAACAAAAAGTAATTATTCAACAATCAATTGATAGAGGTCCATACATTTGTCAAACACAGAGTTTAAATCTATTTTTTGAAGAGCCAAATTATAAACTACTTAGTAGTGCATTATTCTATGGATGGAGTAAAGGATTAAAGACTGGTAGTTATTATATTAGAAGTAGGCCAAAAGTACAGGCACAACAGTTTACAATTGATCCAACATTAAAAAGTTCAGAAAAAACAATTGATACTACAAATAGATATGATTTGGAGAATCCTAGTGTTTGTGAATCATGTAGTAGTTAATTATTTACATTCCTCAGTTGGTTTATAAACATCAATTAAACAATGATTTATAATATTTCTGTTAAATTTATCATAGTAATATTTCTTTATTGCTTGGTGAAATCCAAAACATACATTAATAACATGACCAAGATAGTTTTTTAAATCATTAACTTCTCTAAATAATTCTTTTACATTATAATCACATAAATTAGGTTTATCAACAGCATTCCAGGTTACTTTTGGTACACAAGCTTTATTCAGATTAAACCATTTTAATTTTTGATAAAACTTGACAAGTTTAATTATATTACCATTAACTGGTATACTTGTCCAATTTCCATTATTTAATAAATTTATTATTTCATTTTTTTTTCTTGGATTATTGTTATCAGCTAAAACTTTTGGGATTAAATCTTTTAATAATTTATTCATATATAATATATCAATAAATTTATTTTGTATAAATTATATTTATTATTTTATACTGGTAAAGAATCTAATGATCTACAATATTCTTCTAGATTATCTATATCTACTGGTATATCTACTGGTATAGCTGTTGCATAAGCAAATACACGTGGTGTTGGATAATTTACAACAGGTGTGGCGGTTACATATGTTATAACAGGTGTAGCTCTTACTCTTGAACCATTAAATACAAACACATATGTTGGTTTGTGTGCAGATGATCTAGGGCTAATAAATTGATTAATATTATTTATTTTTTTTTTAAAATTTTTATTTCTTATATTCTTATGCCAACATCTACCATGTCGGCATAATAAACATCTGTCGTTTAATCCATGATATTCATCACAGTAACAATTATTAAATTCACAATGACCACGCATATATTTTATTATAATAATAACTATATATTCAAATTATTTATATATATATATATATATAATTACATGGTATTTACTTCATTATTAAAAAATGTTAAAAGTAATATTAAGTTAAGTAATATTAAATTAATTGTTTTTGACAAAGATGGTACCTTAATTGATCAAAATAAGTTTTTTGCCCCAATGATAAAAAATTATCTTGAATATATTAAACCTTGTATTTCTGATAATATTGATTTAAATAAAGAATTAGGTTTTGATCCAATTAAAATGCGATTGAGATCAGATAGTATATTTGCAATTAAAAATGAAGAGGAAATAAAAAATGAGATTAATAAAATTATATTTAGAAATACAGATCAAGCAAATGAGGACTCATCATATGCATTAATTAATAATAATCATGAATTCATATACAATGATACTAATGAAATTGAGTCTTTGGCTAATATATCAAAATTATTTGGTTATTTAAAAGAAAAAAATATAAATATTACCATAAATACATTAGATAATTTAAAAAATACAGATTTAATGATGGACAAATATAATTTAAATAATTATGTTGATGAAATTATTACATCAGATGATATATTCAACCCCAAACCTGATCCAGAATCAATAAACTTTTTATCAAATAAATTTAATCTGCCTACCGATAATATAATGATAGTTGGTGATAGTGTCACAGATATACAATTAGGTAAAAATTCAAAATGTGGTGCAACTGTTGCAGTAAAAACAGGCAATTATCTTGATACAGAATTTTTAAATGATGCAGATTATGTAATTGATAGTATAGATAATTTATACGGTATTTTTTAACATATTTTCACCACATATATAACCAGTTATTAATGCAGGTACACTTGTAGATCCACCCCACGGTTTTGGTAAAACTGAAATATCACCTATATATAAATTATATATTTCATGAACTTTATAGTTTGAATTAACAACAGAATTAGATTTATCTGTTCCTATTTTACAAGAACCATGATAATGATATATTGACATATAACCTTGTTTTAAAACATTTAATTCAGGTGATGGTTGTAATAAAAAATATCCAAGTTCATCTGATGTTAATATTTCATTATTTTTAATAAATGAATTATATATGTTTGTTCCATCGCGATCATCTTCATTTGAAAAATGATCTAATGTAATTTTTGTATCACCATTTGAATCTAATTCAACTTTTCCCCCATCAGATATATCTGTACTTTGTGAATGTGTAACTATCAATAAATTTTCTAAACCAGGTATTATTGAATAATATGTTTGCCATTTTAAATTAGGATCACGTGTTTGAGCATGTTGTAAAACCTTATGACTTTTAAAATCCAAATCAATTTGTTCGATGTCTGTACTTGATTCACTAAATGAATCTTTGTAGATTCCAATTAATTTACAATTATTAGTTCCACCTGGATATAACCTACTATAATCATTTCCATGTCGACCACTTAAAACATTCGTAAGATTATATGAATTTGTTAATAATTTACTATATAGAGATTTACCCGGATGTTGATTCGAGTCATCAAGTTCTTTATTCCAATAATTACCCATATTATAAACATAATTTATTCCATTTCCTAAAGTAATTGAACCAGTTGGTTTATTTCCATTACTAGCATCAGTTAATTGACTATCTGTTAATTTAGTATGTTTAAAAATTGCAGTCATTGATACATTAGTTTGGTTATATTCTGTATCACTAAGATTTTCGTAATTATTATCATTTGAATTTATATCAAAAATTTTAAAACCTTCTTCACCTAATTGTAAAGATTTAATGTTATCAATATCATCTTGGTTATATTTTGTAGATGTGCTATCACCAGGATTATCTACTGATCCAAATTTACCATATGTTGTTACAAATCCTGCATGATCATATAAAGTTTGACCTACTTTTGGTAGATCTTTATTTAAATTTGGACCTATACCACTTTTAAGAAGTAATATAGGTGTTTGTATAGCACCCAAACATAATGAAAATTTATTTCCATAATATTTATTTCCAGATGTATCAGTACAATAATCAATATTATTTTCTTCATTTAGATTAATATAATTGATTTCAGTATCATTAACAATAAATACATTTTCTTTATCATTTAAAATATCACCTACATTTATTCTTTCAGCTTGAAATTTACCGGTGGGTTCTATACCTGTGGGTTCTATACCTGTGGGTTCTATACCTGTGGGTTCTTTTGAATATATTTTATTATTATAATAATCTATTTCATCTGTTTCATCTATCTTATTTTTTATATCAACATAACCTTTTGTCGGAATATTATTTTGATTATCATAATTATATTTATATGGATTAATTATATCATTTACAATACTAAAATAATTTTTTTCACTCTTTTTCCAATCTTTATAAAATTTATTACTTTTATCAACAATATTATCTATATATTGTAAACCAAAGTGTAATGTTCCACCACCTGTGCCGATGCCTAGTGATAAATTAACATCTCTGTTTGGAACATCTGTATTTTTACCAGGAATACTATATCCATATTCACCAATACCTATTGTTTGCCAATTAAATGAATTTGATAAAGTTCCTCTAATTTGATTAGATGGATCTGCGAAAGTATCTTTATAATCTTCTAAACTTTTACCTTTATCTATCAATAATATTGTTTTACTTGTATCTTCTGATAGTTTACGTGCATTCATTATTCCAGCTGGACCAGCACCAATTATAACATAATCAAAAATAATATCATCATCTATGTACAAAGGTGGGGGATTACCTTTATTATTTAACCATTTTTTAAAATAAAAAGAATCTTTATTAATCCATTGAAGTACATTTGCTTTTACTATAAATCTTGTATATTGATAAATGTTATTATCAAAATTAAATGGATGTAGACTATCTGTACTGCTATTAATCCATTTCTTAAAAATAAAAGCATCACGATTAATCCATTCTAGAGGTGTAATGTTTTCTTGCGTAAAACGCATATATTTATATTCATTTTCATTTTGAATTTTTTTTATTTTCATATATATATATATATTTAATATAATTAATTCATATATATGTAATTAATATATTTTGGTATGATCAATGTATATTGGTAAATCTAATATATCTGGTTTATATTCAGGTTTTATCCATTCAATTATAAGTGGCATTGTTTCAGCCAGTGGTGATTTACTTGTCCAACGTTCTTTATTTAATAATAAAATTAATTTTTTAATTCTATTTTTAATTCCAGATGCTTTCCTTGGTGGAACATGTTTTAAAGCCCACTCAAATTGCATCGATTCTATTTTAGTTGGAAAACCATGAATAATACAAACGTGTTCCCAACCAGGTCCTTTACTTCTAGTGTATTTTGCTCCCCCAGATATTTCACCATTATGTGCTCTCAATCTTTTAATAGCATTATTTGTGACACCAACATAAGAAGATTTTTTATTAATAATTATATAACATACCCATTCATCCATTTATATATAATAGTTAAAATTATATTTAAATATTATAATATAAAAATATTATATTATATTATATTATATTATATTATATTATATTATATGGACAGCAGAACAGCAAAATTAATTAATTGTTTATTAAAAAGAGTAAAAAAATTAGAATTAAATTCTAATAATAATTCTAATAATAATTCTAATAATAATTCTATATTTGATTTAAAAGATTTTACAACTAAAAACTTTAATGAAAATGAAATTGATGATGCATTTGATCAATTACGTGTTTATTTTAAAGGACAAAATCTTTTAGTCTGTTTAATCGGTATTGATGAAACTTTATCGACTGATGATACTTTTAGACATACTTTATCTAATAGTAGCCTGGGTAATGGTAATTTAAAACATTATTCTAGTGATATATCTGTTATTGAATCTAATAATTTTTTTAATGAATTAGATGATAACATGAAACCTTTTGTTAATTTGATTAATGGTCTTGAATTAGAATTAACAGTTGGTGATACGAAAATGACTCACGTTGGATGCAGCTTTCTTAAAAGAAAATGGTTTCGGTGTGGATATTAAAGTAATTGATTCATTCGTTACTGGATACAGTACTACATTAAATAGTGATACCACTAATTCTAACAATATTGGCCTTATTAAAGAAAAGGCTGGTTACATATTAACCGATAAGCACGATGAATCACCTAATAAACTTAGTTATCACGGTAATATTGGTGATAATGCACTTGATTTGTCAATACAAGATGTAAAAATTCCGCCGTTACCATGGCAAATTGAGACTTCTTCAACCACACCGGAAGAGGTGGCGGCGATGGAGGCGCAAGCAACTAAGTACCCGGCGGGCGCAACTGGTGATTATTCCACCGCGATGGGTAATCAAACAAGATCTTCTGGAGAAGCTTCCAATGCTATGGGTTTTGGTACATATGCTCTAGGTGATACTTCCACCGCAATGGGTAATAATACATATGCTCGAGGTGATACTTCCACCGCTATGGGTTATAAAACAACAGCTCACGGTAACGGTTCCACCTCTATGGGTTATCTATCAACAGCTTCCGGTGATTATTCCACCGCTATGGGTTATGGTACAAAAGCTTACAAGGAACTTTCCACCGCAATGGGTCAATCTACAATAGCTTCCGGTGGGGTTTCCACCGCTATGGGTGTATTTACAAAAGCTTCTGGTTATGCATCCACCACTATGGGTGAAGGTACAGAAGCTAGTGGAGACGGTTCCACTGCTATTGGTAAATTTAATATTGTTGATCCTAATTCTTTATTTGTAATTGGTAATGGTAATAATGATGGTGCTAATAATACTACAACTTATAATGATGCATTTAAAGTATCATATAATGGTGATACAACAATTTCAGGAAAGCTACATATTAAGGATATCCCAGATAATGGATCAAAAAAAGGTGATATATACCAAGAAGGTGGTATTTTAAAAATAGTTACATGAATCTGATCCATAAATATCAAACAGGAATATACATAATATTTAATAAACCAAACTCATCACCAACTTTAAACTCTATTAAAATTGTTACAATAGATATTGTGTAATCATCACCGTCTATTATTTCAAATACACGCAATTTTTTTTCAATTATAAACTTTATTTCTTCGTCAATAATATTAAAATTTATTTTCAAATTAGAATTATCATTTTTTGTTTGATATGATAATTCAGCAAGATGTATATCTTCATAATTTTTTAAATCATAATGTATTACTTCAAATGCAAAACCGAGGGTTGCTTGTGTGCATGTCATTAAAATAATTTCAATATTTTCAGTATTTTTAAAATCAAAATAATCCATTATTTGAAATGGGGTCTCAATTTTATTACCATTACATGATACAAACGATCTTTTAAAATCATTTACAAATTGAGTCCATATTACTTTTGAATTTTCAAAAGTATCTTTTATATCCATATACCATTTTTCTAAATTAAACTTTATGAATCTTTCTATTTTTTCATCTATTTTAAATACTTCTTTTAAATCTTTTAATTCTTTATTTTCTAAGTCATCAATTGCAATATATATCTTACTTGTGTCCTGACTTGTGTCCAGACTTGTGTCTTGACTTGTGTCTTGACTTGTGTCTTGACTTGTGTCCAGACTTGTGTCTTTACTTGTGTCTTGACTTGTGTCCAGACTTGTGTCAGAATCTATATTATTTACATTAATATAGTTAAAATTCGTTTTATATTTTTTAACTATATCAAAATTTTGGAATTCTATAAATTCGAATGATTCCATTTATTATTTATACATATAATAATATTTAAATAAATATTATTATTATTATTTATTGATAATAAAATGAGCTTAACAACGATAGCAAAATTAAAGTGTGAAATTAAAGACACTGTACGCGAAGAGTTATTGGAAGAATTATCTGATAAAAAAGTTAATGTTGAAAAAGAGTGTCAAGAACTTCTTAATAAAACTAATAAAGAATGTACTGCCAAAACAGATGAATGTAATATAAGTTGTAATAAGAGTAAAAGAGAAGCAAAAGAATATTGTGATAAGATGATGAAAGTTATCGATATACTTGAAACAGATTATTCAGAAGATGTAGAATTTATTAATATAATATGTTTTGATAAAAAAGAATTTATTGTTAGAAAAACATTGTTAACTGATAATTCAGATTGGTTTAAAGCATTTTTATCAAATAATTTCAAAAATAATTGTATTGAAGGAAAATATTATTTAGATTGTACTGGTGAAATATTTAATCATATATATGAATATATCAAATCAGGTAATAATAATAATGTTCTTCCAATTGATAATAAATGTTTATTTAATAAAATTACAAATCAGATGATTTATTATTGTATACAACCACCTTCATATCATAATAATAATGACGTTATTTATGATGGTTCAGATATTGTAAATAAATATATATTTAGTTTATCAAATAATGGTAAAATTAGAGCATTTTGGGAAAAAAAATTCACAAGATCAAGAAGTAAACATTATCCAGGTAAAATTATTGATATTAATAAAAAATATTCTGTTAAATTTAAGGCAAATGACGGCGATATAAAGACATATGAAGAAAATGAATGTGATGCAATTTTTATGTATAAGCCAGAATTTGAAAGTAATAATAAAGATAAATACGTAAGTGGTATTCACTGTAATTATAATATCATTACGATTAGGGAAATTAGAAATAAATTTAGTAATTTTAAATTTAAATTAATTGATAGAAATATTACAACAAATGATTCTAAAAACAAAGATACTGTAATTAGATCTTACTTTGTAAATCAAAATACAAACAATATTATATACATTGATGATTTTTAATTTTTAATACATTTGAATGTTTTTTGTTTAAATTTAGATACTTTGTATTTTTTTAAAAAATATTCCATTTCCTTGAATGGATCAATTTGAAAAGTTTTATAAAAAGATGAACCCATTGCATTTGATATCTTTCCTCTTGGTCGTGTATGAATCATTGTAACAGAATCTATAACAGCAATTTTTTTAAAATTAAGAACATGTTGGGCAATAACATAATCAACACCCCAAGCAGATTTGATTTTTGGATCACATAATATTTTTAGAGATTTATGTAAAGTTTTTTGTGAAAAGATTGGCGCCATAACTTCTACAAAATTAATATATCTTAATTTACATTCTGGGTGTACTATTAAATTTTCATGTGATTTTGTAATATATTCACGACCATTATCAATGAGTGCTGGTTGAAATAAATCTAATTTATATTTTTTACCTATTTTAAATAGTTTATTCCATTTTGACACAGATATATCTAAATCATCATCAGGAAAGGTTATAAAATTAAAATCTCTTAAAATTTTTAAATTTACCTTTCTATTTAATAATATATTTCTAATTATAACCCATTTTGGACCTTTTGATGCAACAAAAATATCACTATTCTTTTTATAGATATCGTGTATTTCTTCTGAATCACCATAATAATTAATACATAAAACATATTGTCTTGATTTTGAAAACCATTTTTTTTTATGATGCAAAGAATTATCACCTGCGCATATAATTATAATATTTCTATATTTAAGATATTCTTCATATGATTTATTTATTTTTAATTCCATAATTATATATAATATATAATTATAGAATAAATATGAACAAAATTTATAATGAATCTATGAATATGAATAAATCTAATACAAATTTAATAAATTTACAAAAATTAATAAATAAAGAAATTCTAACACAAACACATAAACATAAATACAAAAAATATTTACTTATATCGTCCGTTGGAAAAAGATCACAACATCAATTATGCGATTGGAACTATTCAGGTAAAAATTATGATTTATTTTTAGTTTATTATGAACCTAATGAAAAAGTAGATGATGAATATTTTAAAATAAATTCTGATTTTTATTTACATTTATATGGTAAGAAAATGACACACTATTATCATATTTTTCAATTAAATTTAATATCATATTATGATTATATATTTATATTAGATAACGATAATAAAATTAGTGGTATGGATATATCTAAATTATTTAAATTAGCTACTAAATTAGATGCTAATATTTTAGCACCAAGTATAAGAATTAAAAATACTGATCATAAAATTGTAAAAAAAGTAATAACATTTTATTATAAAAATATTGAAATGGTAAATGGTAATTTTTGGAAATTGGAAAAATATTTACCAACTGATTTAATAAAAACTTACAAAACTATTTTAGAATATACATATTGGGCACAAATGGTTCAAATTAGTCCATTAAAAGATAAATATATTAAATGTACTAATTTTGTTGAAGATGGTCGATATATTATAAAACGTCAAATTTTAGATAAATATAGAAAAAATATTGATTTAATGAAAAAATTTAAATCAGGGGTTATGTTTGATCAATTACTGTGTAATTTTTCAGAATTTAAAAAAATATTTATATGCGATTATATTTATTATATACATATGGACCCCTATAAAAATAAAGAAGAAGAACAGATTGAAGGTAACAAAATTATTAAATATGTAAATAAACATAAAATATTGAAAAATAATTTTGTGGAGTTATGGCCAAAAATTATAAGAATGAAAATGTTTAAATTAAAAGATTATCATCATAAGAAAAAAGAATGTAAATTTTAAATTACTTTTTAAATTACTTTCCGAATCTTCTATCCCTTCTTTCATATTCAATAACAGCATCATTTATATCTTTTAATCTTATATCTGGCCACAGTTTATCAACAAATACTAATTCACTATGCATTGTATGAAATGGAAAAAATCCTGATAATCTTTTTTCACCACCTGATCGAAATACTAAATCTATATCTGTCTGATCTCTTTCACCATTTTGTATTATATTTTCTAAATCTTTGTTTGGATCATATCCAATTCCAACAGTTAATAACATAGTTTTATTAAATTTTGTTAATTCTTTTATCTCTTCTATCATTAATAATATATTATGTGGTATTAAACATTCTGATTTTATAATATCAATCTTTAAATATTTAAATATTGATAATTCTGTTGTTAAATCGTTTTTAATCATATGATATAACTTTTCAATTAATGTAAAAACTATTTGTGTACTTACATCCTGTCTTTTATTAATATTATCTGCTGTTATTAAATATATACTTACTTCTTTAATTTTTGATAAATCTTTATAATTTTCATCAAAGTTTTCATTATAGATTATATCTTTTAATATTTTAATTTCATTTAAAAAAACATTCTTAAACCAATAATTTATTAAATAATTAATTTCTTTACCTTTACTTTTACACCATCTTCTATTTCCATCTGGTATAATTCCTAAATGAATTCTTTTATTCATATATTCTATTATTTAGTTTTTTTTAAATACATAAACTTATTTTAAATAAATTAAATAAATAAATTAAATAAATAAATTAAATATATAATTTAACATTGCTATTATTGTTGTTGTTAATGCTATTGATTTTGATATTCCTGAACCATCATCAAATGATATTCCAAATAAATCAATATGTGTCCATTTATTATTCAATATATTATTTAATATTAACCAATCAATTGATGATCCACTTTGCTCTACATTATTATACATTTTTTTTATTATATTACTATTTTTTTTTGTTTCTTTCATATCTGTTTCATATAACTCTATATCATTATTATCTATTTCATTATCACAATTTATAATCTTAATATTTTTATTACTCATTATTTCTTTAATTGTTATAATAGTATCATTCTCTAATGTTATCATATTTTCAATTGTTTCAGATGCATTATTATCTCTCAATATATATTTCATTGAAAATCCTGGCGTATGAATAATGTCACATAGTTTTTGTCTATTTTTACCTACTATACTAATTATTGATAAAAATATTAATTGTAATATGATATATATAAAAATATTCGATATAATTGTTGTATCATATTTTTTAAAATGAATAGCTAATCCAATTCCAAAGGAACCTAAAATTGTAAGCCATATATATATTCTACCTAATTTACTAATTGATACACTTAATTCATATCTTAGTTCAATTAAATTATGACATAATTCTGCAACTTTTGTTTGACTATTTGTCCAACTCTCTACTTCGTCTAATTCATTTGTTTGATATTTAATATCTTTTAAATGTTTACAAAATACAAAATAAAAAATATGCATATTCATTGAAATTATTATTCTTGAATATATTGTATATATTACAATATAAATTATGTAAAATATTTTTAATATTGTATTATCATTATCTATGTAATAATTTTGACTCTCATCTGTACCTGTAAATATTGTTATTAAATTAAATATTATAAATAATAATGATGTAGTTAATATTGAAATAATTAAATTCTTTTCTTTTGATATACAATAATCAATTTTATATTTATTTAAAATTATATCCAAAAAAACTTTATGAAAATGATTATGACATATATATATAAATCCAAGTATATAATTTAATGGACTTACTAATGAAAATAAAATAATTGAATATACATAATTTTTATTTTCATTTATAGCATAGTTTAATAAAAAACAGGATTTTAATGATAATATTATAAACACAAAAAGTGTGTATAAATATTTAATTCTTAATTTTACATATTTATTGCAAAATATTAAGCAATTATTATTATTATTTTCATAATACTCAATTTTAAATATTCCAAATATATTTAATAATTTATCAAATTTAGTTAACATGATTAATTATATTTCTTTTATCTAAATATCTAAAGAATAATTTCTCTTCAAGTGAATTAAATGATTTTAAACTTAAACCGTATATATTAATATTATTTTTTAATTTTGTTTCCAATATTATAAGTAATAATAAAATAAAATTATTTGATATTTTAATATTAATATCATTAAATTGTTTTATAATCTTATTAATTGATTTATTTGTAAAATCATTGTTTTTAATTTCATTAATATAATTTAGATTATCTATATTATCATTTGATGAATTAACTACTATATCAAATTTAAATTTATTTATTTGTTTAAATTTATTTGGATATATTAATATTTTAAAAGAATCTTCGATATTATTAATTTCATTTATTTTTTTGGAATTAAATAGTATATGTATTTTTTTACTTGTTTTTATTTTTTCTATTTTCTTTTTGAAACAACAACCTGATAATAAACTATATAATTTATTAAATACATAATTGTATCTTTTATATATAATATTTTTTAATGGTGGGTCTAATATTAGTTTATCATTTGTTAATGACATATATTTTATAAAATTTAAATGTGCTCTTGAATTATGAATTTTATTATTTCTAATATAATTTAAATTGTACGTATCTTTACTTCTATATTCTTTATAATAATCATTTGCATAAAAATCAATTCCTGTTACATATAATGATTTAATTTTGTATCTAAGTATATCTAGTATAGCACTCATTCCTGTATATGGTCTACATCCTAAAACTGATTTAATTTTAAGATAATCGTTAAATGGAAAATGATGAAATGGTAATTGATATTTTTGATTTAAATATTTATCAATATCCTTTTTAAATGGTTCGATAGGTGGATATGGTGAACAAATAAATTTTATATTATTTTTAATAAATTTTTTGAAATTTATATGTTTTGTACTATCACTATTATTATCTAAATTTGTATATATTATTGTTGTTTTTGAACCAATATCCTTTATCAATTTTTTATTTATAGGTACTGCTCTATTTAATCTAATAACAACATCACAATTATCTATATATTCGCATTGATTACTATTAACAATTGTAGATGAAGGGCCAACTATAACTACTCTTTTATTGTATAATAAATTTGAAAACATATTTTCATATTCTTTATTATTATAATTGTAATTTAATTCTAAATATTTATTGTATCTTATTATTTTTTTATTATTCACATTTTTATTATTTTTATTATTTTTATTTCTATTATCACTAATTTTTTCTTTATTATTCTTATTCTTATATCTATTATCATTCATTTTTTCATTATTCTTATATCTATTATTTTTATATCTATTATCACTAATTTTTTCATTATTTTTAATATTCTTATTCTTATATCTATTATCATTCATTTTTTCATTATTCTTATATCTATTATTTTTATATCTATTATCACTAATTTTTGTATTTTTTGTTCTAAACTGATAAGGATTGTATTTATTTTTATTTAAATATTGAATATACATTAATGAATATTTTAAATAACAATGATGATAATGGTTCCTAAATATCTGTTTATTTATATTATATCTACAAAAAGGACATCTTATATTCATCTATGACTTAATATTATTTTATATAATTTATTTTTATTTAAAACCTATTGTATATTATATAAATATGTACATTTTAGCAATTATACCGGCCAGATCTGGATCAAAAGGCATAAAAAATAAAAATATAAAAATGTATAATGATAAACCATTATTAGTACATTCAATTGAAATCGCAATTGAATCTAAATATATAAATGAAGTAATTGTTTCAACAGATTCTTCTGAATATAAAAAAATAGCTGAATCACACGGTGCATTAGTTCCATATTTAAGACCAGAAGAAATATCATTAGATTTATCAACTGATTTTGAGTATTTAAAATTTCATATTGATTGGTGTACAGAAAATAATAAAAAGGTACCTGATTTAATAGTACAACTTAGACCTACTTATCCAAATAGAAATATAAAAATATTAGATGAAACAATTAATATAATGATTAATAATAAGGATAAATATGATTCATTGAGAACAGTTGTTAAATTTGAGAAATCACCTTTTAAAATGTATAAAATAAAAGATAAAAAATTAATTCCATTATTTAAAAAAATTGATAATATAGATGAACCATATAATCAATGTAGACAAATTTTACCAGATACTTATTTACATAATGGTTATATAGACATTATCAAATCTGAAATTATAAATAAATATAATTCTGTAACTGGTTTTAATATATATCCATTTGTTATGAATAGTAATGAAACAAATGATATAGATACATTAGAAGATTGGAATAAATCATTAATCAACAAGTAAAATAAATATTGTACTTAGTGCTTGTAACATTGACAATATTCTAACTTTTCTTGATGCTGGAAATATATCACCTGTTCCTAATGTAGTTTGTGTAACAACTGAATAATATAATCTATCAAAAAATGTGACAACTGCTTGACCCATTTCAATTTTACTTTGATAAGGAAATTCTATTTTATTAGTTTTAATTGAAGTTATAAGATCTGTTTTAATTGGTATATCTAAAAAGGTTTTTAGATCAATCTTACCATTGTTATTTGTGTCATATGAATAAAATAATATTCTATTAATCATTTGTTTATTTAAATTATATATTTTTGAATAATAATATTCTCTATTTTTTAATTTTATTGGAATATTTAAAAATTCAATTAATGTAATATAATCATTTTTATCATTTTTATATTTTTTAAATATTGCATATTTAATTTTATCATCATTTGTATATATTCTTGCTTCTGAATTAAGAAATCCAGCAAATTCTTTATCTTTACATGTATAATACATAAAAGTAAAAAAAACAATACAACCAATTGCATATTTTACCTTAGATAAATTTATCCCTTTTACGTCAAAACCAAATAGTTTCATATATTATTTACAAATATTATTTATAAATTTAAATTATAAAATAACTATTGTTATAATTATTGTTATAATTATTGTTATAATTATTGTTATAATTAATTTAATATGTATAATTCAATTATATAATAAGGTAGTAAATAAACAAAAGCATTCATATTCATAGTTGATAATAATATTGTTATAAATAATACTATTCTTGAATATATTTTTGGAATAATATAATATGATCTGTATATTAAGAAAAAAAATAGTAACCAAATAATATTTTTACCAAATGGGCATATTTTTGATTCATAATTTTGTGTATTTATTGGGTGTAATAAACTATGATGATATCCAGTTATATATATTTCTAATGGATGATGTATACTGTATTTTGTTTTGAAAAATAAAAACATATATAAGATATAAAATGCCTCAAATAGTGATATTTTGTCCATATATTATAAGATGATTTAAAAATAATTAATTTCTTATTAATTATATAATTAATATGATTAGTTATAGTGATGAAGAGAATGATAATTACACTAATGACAACAATATTTATAAATCTGATAAGTCAGATGAAATTTATTTGATGAATCCTTGCTCACATAAAAACTTAAGGAATATAACAGGTTTTACTAACTTAAATGGTGAAAATTATATGAAATATATTTGTATTGTATTAAATAATAAATTAAATTCACAGCAAAAAATAAATATATTGGATTGTAAAACGGAAAACCAAGCGTTAAAAAAAATTAATTCATTTGGAATCAATTATACACATAGTCATGAATTTGAATAATAATAGCGTTTAATAATTAAATAAATCTTTTTACATTTTTATATAAAAAGATTTATGAATTCAAACAAATCTTATGCACTGGTTTCAAGTGATGTAATTATCGAAATATCTAAAGGAAGTAATTTAAAATATGAAATTAGTAAAGAAACTAATTTATTGAGATTAGACAGAGTTTTACATACATCAATGTTTTATCCGGGTAATTATGGATATTTCCCAAATACCTTAGCAGGTGATGGTGATCCATTAGATGTTTTGGTATTAACAGATTACATTTTACAACCTGGTATTATATTAAACTGCAAGATTATCGGTGTATTATTAACTATTGATGAAAAGGGAACAGATGAAAAAATAATTGCAGTTCCATCCGATAAAGTGGATAAATCGTATAAAAGAATTAATGATATTGATGATATTCCTAAACTAACACTTGATAAAATCGAACATTTCTTTTCAAATTATAAAACATTAGAAAATGATAAATGGGTAAAAACAAATGGTTTTAAAAATAGTAAATTTGCATGGGATATTTATAAAAAAGCAAAAGAAGATTATTTAGAAGAATGTTAATAATATAAAATACATGGATAAAGAAAAATATAGAAAATGGTATTTATTATACAATTGGGGTAATAATGAATTTATAATGGTTAAATGTAAATCAGTTTATAATCTTAGATATATACATCCATTGATTAAAAATGGAACTGCATATTGGTTAAATACCAATGAATTATGCATAGGATATATATTGATTAATGATCATAATATTTTTAGACCAGTTTTTTCATATAAAAGACAACAATTTTTGGATAATGTAAACACAGATATTAAAAATTATAATAAATTCTGGAATAGAATTAAATCACGTTATTATTATACCATGGCACATAAAAAAGAATTGCCACTTGAAATAATTGAAAAAATTGTAACATATATATACTAATTAAATTTGATTATATTAATATTATTAAAATTGTATCAGGTGTATTTTTTATGATATATCTGGATCACTACCAATTTCTGGTTCATCAAGTATCAATAAATTATTTTTATTTATATATAATTTATATAGATTTTTTTAAAAACAAGACTTGCAAATTCTCATTCAGAGAAATAATTCCAGTAATTACATTATTTTATATCTCCCTCTTTTATTATCAAAATTTAAAATACCATATTCTTTATTAATCATTTTAACTTTATGTTTATCCATTACTAATTTTGAGTAATTATTATCAGGACTAAATACTTTTAAAATATTTGTTGATTTATATAAAACTCTAAAATTTATAGCTCTTCTTTTTGAATTTGTATTATAAGGATCACTGCAATGATATAATAATGGATTCATTATAAAAACATCACCCACGTTAGCATTTAAATAACTTATTTTGGGATTTATTTCTTTTAGAGAATTAAATTTTTTTAATATCTTTGGAAATAATTTACTTTTATTTTCTTTAATAATAATACCATTTTCTTTAATTTCCAAAATATTTGCATTTTCAATATGATCAGTTTCTAATAAAAACATATTGCCCCTTGGTAATATACTTTCATCTTCTTCTAAAAGAACCCATACTTGAAATCCATTACTATCTTTAAAAGTATCCCATTCAATATCAGTATGAAAAAAAGGAAAATAACCCCCACGTGCAGTTAATACATCTACACATATAATATCATCAAATAGTACTTTTTTACCATCTAAATGAACATATTTTAAAAGTCTTTTAATAAACATATCCAAAATAACGGTATTGGGTTTTTTTTCTTTTAATCCGTTCAATAAACCATTTGTGATATTTTTATCCAATAATAAATATTCATGTTTAACATTTCTATTACACCCTTGAAGATTTAAAACGCCGTTTTTTTCAATATATTTATTCATAATATATATATTGAATGCCCTCACATAAAAGCGAAGATTATAAGATTACTGCTGTTAAATACTTTTGGG
>Ga0233412_10000416_pt1 | contig 25077 bp, 19 predicted proteins | sample Na_anoxic_4_MG_FD_180667 | JGI IMG/M metagenome (GOLD analysis project Ga0233412, IMG submission 180667) | Seawater microbial communities from Saanich Inlet, British Columbia, Canada - Na_anoxic_4_MG | ecosystem: Environmental > Aquatic > Marine > Inlet | place: Canada: British Columbia...
GGAGGGTCCTCTGGATTAGGCCTTTTCCGTGATTGCTAATAGTATTTTTTATGCGCTCTTGAGAAATAATGGCTGGTAAATTATTAAGGCCCCTATCCTGATGGCCCTCTTCTATGTGTCTATATAAGATAAGATTTTAACATTTATCTGAGGCGGGTAAATGTCAAGTTTTTGTCACGACATTAAACTGCAGAGGATAATTGGGATCGTAGAACGGTTGAGGTTGCGCAGCCCTTTGAATTGACGATTGAGAATTGAATATTGACGATTTAAGGAATTGTTTTCAATCTTCAATAGAAAATATTCAATTGAACAACCAGCAGCGCAACCGTAGAACGTTAGACAAAACCAATCCCGACCTGTCGGGACTTCTCCCCAAGCAATGGATATGTTTCTTGTCAACTCGCCCGTCCTCCGCAGTAGCCTGCTACGGAGGGTGGATCGGTTTGAGGCGGAGCTTCGCTAGTAGTTCGGACTATATTTTTTAAATGTTTAATATCACCAAAAAGGTAATTGCTCAAAATCCTGTGGAAATTTATTGCTTTTTTAGGGCATGACCCCAAAAAGCGGTATCTCAAAAAACATTATGTTGTAGCCTTCAGCCGCCTTGTATCTGATACTTAGAGATTACAGCATGGATGGAGGAGAGTGACCTGCTTTATTTTTATTCCCCCACCTTTATTATTTAGAAAATCAGCTATAGTAAAAGATGGTGAGTAAGAAATGAATGAAGAACTAAAAGGAATGATAAAAGAGCTCAGGGAAAAAAAGACCATAGCCTCACAGGGCGGAGGAATCAAGAATATTGAAAGGCAACATGATGCTGGACTGTTGACAGCCCGTGAGAGGCTGATCCACCTTTTAGATCCATCTAGCTTTGTAGAGATGAATATGCTTGCAGCCCTTCCCGAAGATAGCAAAAAGGATCTCTATGGGGATGGGGTTGTGGTGGGACACGGAAAGATAGATGGCAGAAAGGTTTGTGTATATGCTCAAGATTATACCGTGAAAGCTGGAACTACTGGACCTATACATAGAAGTAAAATAACAGGCATTATTGATATGGCTATCAAGATTGGCGCCCCTGTAATTGGGATTTGGGACTCTGCAGGAGGAAGATTGGATGTAGAGAATAAACCTTTACCTATTTGCCGCTCCTCTATATTTTATCGCTGTACCCAGGCATCCGGGATTGTACCTCAGATTTCTGCTATGCTGGGGCCTGGTGCTGGTAATGCGGGCTATGCCGTAGCCTTGACTGATTTTATTTTTATGATAGATGAAAAGAGCTATACCTTTACCACTGGCCCTATTGCCGTAAAGGAGGCCTTAGGCGAGACAATGACTAAGACGGAACTGGGTGGGGCGAAAGTCCATAGCCAGCTTTCGGGCTTGGTGGATATGAGAGTTAAAACAGAGGATGAGTGTTTTAGCCAGATTCGGTCATTACTCAGCTATCTTCCATCAAATAATAGACAAAAGGCTCCAAAAATTCCCACAGGAGATGACCAGGAGCGAATAGATGAGGAAATTGGTGATATTATCCCCACCGATCCCCGAAAGAGTTATGACATGAGACAGATCATCAAGCGTCTTTTGGATGATGGAGTCTTTTTTGAAATTAAAGCAGAGTTTGCCAGAAATATTATTACAGGCTTTGGTCGTCTTAACGGTTATTCAGTGGGCATTATTGCAAATCAACCCCTCTTTATGGCGGGTTCTCTGACCATAGACTCATCTGATAAAGAGGCCAGATTCATTAGGTTCTGCGACGCATTTAATATCCCTTTAATTTTTCTCGTGGATACTACCGGCTTTCTCCCTGGCTCCCAACAAGAACATGGAGGTATCCTGAGGCATGGAGCTAAGGTCTTATATGCTATCTCAGAATCTGTTGTCCCCAAAATTGCTGTCTTGATACGAAAGGCGTATGGTGGTGCAAAGCCTGCTATGGGAATTGATAAAGATATTGGTATTGACTACATATACGCTTGGCCAACGGCAGAATCAGCTATAATGGGTGCGGAGGCTGTGGCTGAGGTTATCTATGGTAAAGAGATTGCCAAGGCCGATGATCAGGACAAATTCAGGGAGCAAAAGATAAGAGAGCTGAAGGAGGCAGCTGAACCGTATCCTATGGTCTTCGGTGGTCTTGTAGATGATATTATTGAGCCAGGGGAAACAAGAAAGAAGCTGATCTTAACTTTGGAATCTATAATTGAAAAGGAAGAGATTAGATATCCGAAGCGACATGGAAATATCCCCCTTTAACCTGATAGGCCAAGCCTTCCCTTTGTCTGTTAAAAAAGACTATATAACTTCCTCATGTCTGAAGAGTTCAATCTCCTTTTTAGAGTAGCCCAGTAAGTCTGAGAGAACCACTTGGGTATGTTGACCCAATAAAGGGGGAGGGAGTCGAACTGAACCGGGTGTTTCTGAATATTTTACCGGGATCCCGATCAGTTTGAGCTTTCCAGCAGTGGGATGTTTCACCTCCACTACCATGTTCCGAGGGGTAATTTGGGGATGATTAAAGACTCTATCCATGGTGTTCACTCTGCCACAAGGAATGCCCACCTTTCTGAATTCTGAAATCCATTCGTCGGAATCCCTGGCAGCTATCTTTTTTTCGAGCAGAGGCACAAGTTGATCTCTGTTCCTCACTCGTTTTTTATTGACATCAAAGCGTGGGTCGTGGATAAGCTCGGTAATCTCCATTACGTGACAAAACTTATCCCACATCTTTTCAGTGGTAACTGACACTAAAATATACTCTTCATCATTTGTCTTAAAGCCCTGATAAGGGACTATGCTCGCATGCGCCATGCCCCACCGTTGAGGAATATCCCCAGAGACGAGGTAGCTGGATGAAAGATTAAACAGCGTTGCCACCTGGGATTCAAAAAGAGATAGATCTAACTTCTGACCTTTCCCTGTCTTTTCCCTGTGGTAAAGGGCATTTCCGATTGCTCCCTGAGCAAATAAGGCGGTGAGGATGTCGGTTATGGCCACACCTACCTTGGAGGGGGGCCTATCTTTTTCTCCTGTAATACCTATCAATCCTGCTTCAGCAGCAACCACAATATCTACACCTCCTTCATTAGACATAGGACCAGTTGTACCATAACCGGTGATACTACAATAGATCAAACGTGGATTAATTTCCTTTAAGGATTCATAACCAAACCCTAATTTCTCCAGAGTTCCTAATCTATAGTTTTCAACCAAGACATCTGAAATGGCAATGAGTTTCCTTAATATCTTTTTCCCCATTTCTTTCTTGAAATCCAGGGTAAGACTTCTTTTGTTTTTATTCAAAGATATATAGTAAGCACTTTCCCCTCCTGCAAAGGGAGGTCCCCACATCCTTGTCTCATCGCCTAGTCCTGGTAATTCGATCTTAATAACGTCCGCTCCCATATCTCCTAAAACCATTGTGCAGTATGGCCCAACTACAACACGAGACAGGTCAACTACACGAATTCCTTTCAATGGACCGGGCATATCATTTCTCCTCATTTATTAGATATTATTAGACCACTTTGTGTTCTTTTGAAAAGCTCCAAATCTTACTCTAAATCCTTGAACTGGCTAGGCACCTTAAGACGGGGTCGATTTGCAGTTTTGTATCCAAGGGCATCATTTGCTATTATCATCTTCATAATGTTTGACGTGCCCTCTCCTACCTGGTAAAGTTTGGAGTCTCGATAAAACTTCTCCACAGGCATCTCCAGGGAATATCCCATACCTCCATGGATTTCCATTGCCCAGCCGGCGCATTTCACAGCCACCTCTCCGGCAAAGTATTTGGCAACAGCAACTTCTCTGCTAAAAGGTAGATCCTGGTCATTCCGCCAGGCAGCATGGTAAACGAGATAGCGGGCAGCCTCTATATGTGCAGCCATGTCAGCTATGATTGACTGAACCATCTGGAATTTCCCGATGAGCTGGCCAAACTGAGACCTTTCATTAGCATATTTGACTGAGGCATTAAGACAGGCCTGGGCAACAGCTACTGCACCGGTGGATACACTAATGCGTCCCCTGTCTAAGGCGGTCATGGCCACCTTGAACCCACCGCCTATTTCCCCTAAAAGGTTTTCTTTTGGGACAACCACGTCTTCCATGGTAATCTCGGCAATGGGAGAATTTTTGTCCCCGAGTTTGTCGATCTCGTGCGGCATCCAACCTTTCTGGTCTGTCTCAATTATTAGGCCGACAATTCCCTTGGCTTTAAGGCTACGGTCTGTGGTTCCATAAACAATTGCAATATCTGCAAAGGTGCCATTAGATATCCATGTCTTGGTACCATTAACCAGGAAATGGTCTCCTTTGTCCTCTATTTTTGTTTCCATGGCTGCCAAGTCTGAACCCGCATTGGGCTCTGAGAAACAAACACATCCGGCCTTTTTCCCTGTTACAAGGGCTTCTATATAGTTGTCCTGTGCCTCCTTGGTCCCCCATTCCATAATGGGATAAGCACCGGTCATGGCCTGGAGATTGAAACTGGACCGGAGCCCAGAGTCTGCCATGGATATTTTTTCGCAGACTACAGAGTGTGCAAGAAAACCTGCCTGGCTCCCACCAAAGCGGGGAGGGAAGGCGCATCCAAAAAGACCTACCTCTCCCATCTTTGATATCATTTCCTGAGCATCCCCTTCTCTCTCAAGCCAGGGTATTACCTCTTTTTCAGCAAATCTTTCGGCTGTGTTAGCCATTAGTCTTTGAACTTCATTTAATTCAAAATCCATTTATCAATAACCTCCATTGATTCCATACCAATTTCGTAATAATTGATTTTTTTGTTAAGTATACTGATCTTATAAAGATAATCTTCTTCTTTCGGATTCCAGCCAATCCCTGAATTTTGGATGGGCTATATTTATTAATGCCTTAGCCCTTTCATGTAAGGTTTTCCCCCGAAGAGAGGCGATCCCATATTCAGTCACTACATGATCAATATCATGCCGCAAACTCGTTACTGATGCTCCTCTGTCTAAACAAGGGACAATCCTCGACCTCTTCTCATTGGTAGATGCAGACGAGATTACTATTATGGATTTCCCTCCTTTTGATAGCGCTGCTCCGCACACAAAGTCTGACTGGCCCCCTACACCGCTCACCTGGATATTTCCTATGGTCTCTGCATTGATTTGACCAGTAAGGTCAACCTGGATAGCACTGTTAATAGAGTGTAATTTATTAATTTTGGCCAGGGTTACCAAGTTGTGGGTATAGTTAGAGGGATAGGCCTCAACAGTCCGGTTGTTGTGAACAAATTTGAAAAGCTTATCTGTTCCGATTATGGTAGTGGTGATAATTCTCCCATTTTTTAGCCCCTTACAACTATTATCAATAACCCCTTTCTCTACCAAATCTACAATACCTTCAGGAAGGAGTCCAGAATGAATACCGAGCCATCTTTTCCCAAAAAGAGAAGACAAGACAGCCTCGCTGAGCCTTCCCAATCCAATCTGGATAGTAGCTCCATCTTCTATCAGTTGGCTTGCATATCCGCCTACCTGTCGGTCTAATTCAGTTAACTCTTCAGGATATACTTGCGGCAGGGGTCGGTCTGTCTCAAAGGCAAAATCGATCTCATCTATATGTATGAGATTGTCTCCGTAAACCCAGGGCATCTGATAGTTTACCTCTGCGATAACCGTTTTAGCACTCTTGGCCATGGCTATGGTAAAATCTGAAGATACCCCAAAGCTACAATTCCCGTTTGAATTTGGAGGCGAGATGGAGATAAGGGCTACATCAAGACAAATATGTCCACTGAGGAATAATTTTGGAATTTCTGAGTACCGGCAAGGAATATACTCCGTGTAACCCTTTTTTATCCCCTCTACGGTGAATCTATCCACCATAAAAACCTTTAATCTGAATCTTTCCCCAAGATTGTGTTTCACGAATCGCTCGGTCCAGTAGTGGATCATCCCATAGATTTCTAAAGCATCGAAACTACTTTTGTGCTTAATGAGGCTATCGATAAGGGTTTGTGGCTCGGCACAGGCGTTTCCAACACCAATTTTTGCATTAGGGCCAATGATATGTATAATATTGTCTGCCTCAATCTTTTCCATCTTTACTTCCCGGCCTTTTAAAAACGATCACGCGCAAAGAAAATCACTAAAAAGGTTAAAAAGAATTTATTTTTATTAGCATAACAAATATTTTCTGACAATAGGCAATAAAATAAAATAAGAACTTGATTTAGATGAATCATTAAGGTTTATTATTTAACCAAAATCTTGCGTAAATTATCAGGAATAATCAATACCCTTTTTTAGAAGAACTATGATGCCATTAAAAAGTTTCGATATTTTCTCCTGTGATGTACTGGTCATCGGTGGAGGGGGTGCGGGACTTCGGGCTGCTATCGAGGCCAAAGAAAGAGGTGTCGATGTCATCGTTGTCTCCAAATCCCGGGTAGGATTCGGGAATAATACTTTTATCTCGAAAGGTACCTTTGCCGTTGCAACAGGACTGGGAGATTCGAGCGATAATCCCGATGTGCATACAAAGGATAGCATAATAGGGGGTCGGTTCATCAATGATCAGAGACTTGTAAAAGTAGTGACACAAGAGGCTGGAGATCAAATAGCATTTCTCGAGAAGTGTGGCGTCAAATTCTTCAAACGGCAAGGAAAAATCAGTCTTATGAATACTCCCGCCGGGCATAGCTTTTCCCGCCATGTCAGAGGAGAACATCAGACAGGAAGTGATTTAACCCTCCCCTTAAGAGAATATGCTCGCAGGATTGGGGTTCGATTTGTTGAGAGAATATTCATCACCAAGGTTTTTATATCTAAGAACCGAATAGCGGCAGCCACTGGGATTACATATGATGGGGGTTTTTTAACCTTTGTCACAACTTGCATAATATTGGCTACCGGGGGTTTCGCTCAGGTGTATTTACATAACGACAATGCTGCTGGAATGACTGGGGATGGACATGCGTTGGCCTTTGAGCTCGGCATTCCGCTTAAGGATGTGGAATTCGTTCAATTCTACCCCACAGCCTTGGGTGCTCTGGGCAGCAGACTATTTCTCTACGAGGCCTTTATTTTACAGGCCGGTGCTGTGCTCAGAAATGATAAGGGCGATGACATAATTGCGAAATATAGCCTAAGCGACCCCATGGTCATGACAAGGGATCGACTCACTCGGGCTATCATGCATGAGATCCTTGAGAGCCGGCATGTGGCTGGAGGAGCTCTTATAGACCTTAGTGCGGTACACGATGAAAAGTTAAACCGCTTGGTTCACCTGCTTCCTTCTGTGAAGCTATCAAAGAAAAGGAAATTCGTTGTTTCTCCGACGGCCCACTTCTGCATGGGTGGTATCATTATAGATGAGAGTGCAGAAACCTCGATTCCCGGTCTGTTCGCTGCAGGTGAGGTATGCGCTGGTATTCATGGTGCCAATCGACTCGGCGGAAATGCCCTTACCGAGGTTTTTACCGTAGGCGGGATTGCGGGAAGAATGGCGGCGATCAAAGCAGGGGCAATCGGACGACCGGATTTTCCTACAACGCAAGTGGCTGAAGAAAAGACACGTCTCGAATCTCTATTAACATCGGGGAACAGAGATGCCAGAGGGCTTCGTAAGGATCTTAAGCAGTTAATGTGGGATAAAGCAGGAATAATTCGGGAAAAATCGGGTTTGCAAGAGGCTGTTAGGAAAATTGAAGAGCTTACCGCAGACCTACCAAGAGTTCAAATAAGAGATGGCAGGGAACTAATAAAATACCTGGAATTATGTAATATGTTACTACTAAGTGAAATGGTGTCCCGGGCTGCACTCTTAAGGACTGAGAGTCGAGGCGCGCACTATCGCACCGACTATCCAGATGAGAATAACAAAAACTGGCTAAAGAATATCCTTATACATAAGAAGGATTCAGATATAAGCCTTGATGCTGTCAAGGTGTCCATGGGGCCTGTGAGCCCTTAGTGTATTGTTTTGATCAAATTCTTTGAAAAAACTGAGAAATTTTGTTAGGTTACAATAGATTGCCCTTCTTTATTCGCTTGGCCCACGAGTAAAAAGCCAGATAACCCTGAGCCACATGTTTACACGACAGAAAAAACTTTCTACGATTTCTTGTTGAGAAAAAGGAAAAAAATGAGCTATGATGAGAGGTGGCAAGAAGGAAGCATTTGTACGGTGCCACCCTGTCTTGTCAGCGATGCCACCGAAAACTTCGATTATATTAGGAGCATCGGCTTGGGCCATATGATGAAACTTGCAAATAAGGTATTCGGGCATGCAAGATTTATTGACTCTTTCGAACATGGCCGTCTCCTTTTAGGACACTCCAAATATCGCAATTTAAAGATCAGCAAGAGGCATTTGTGTGCTCTTGGCCGCTGACTTTTCAGGATGAAACTATGGATAAAATTGAAGTGTTACGTCAAAAAAAACAAAAAGTGATCGAAGGCGCAGGCTCCAGCCAGAAAAAAAGACTTTTTTATGACAAGGGCATGCTTCCGCCCAGGGAGAGAATTGATAAATTACTGGATGAGAATAGTTTTGTTGAGCTAGATATGTTTGCAACACATCACTATTGGGATTTTGGTATGGATAAAAAAGAAATTCCGGCTGAAGGGGTTATTACTGGCTATGGTATGATTAATGGTAGAAAGGTATGTGTATATGCTCAAGATTTTTCAGTCTTGGGTGGGACCTACGGAGAAATGCATGGCAAAAAGATCTGCGCTATAATGGATATGGCGGCCGAAAATGGTGTACCGGTGATCGGCATATGTCACTCAGGAGGTCTGAGACTACATGAGACCTTAGGGCCGATGGAGATGTTCGGTCAGCTCTTTAAAAGGAATAGCATTTACTCTGGCGTGATCCCTCAAATATCCATAATTTTAGGAGTTGTAGCAGGTGGGCAGGCATATTCTCCTGGGCTTACGGACTTTATTTTAATGACAAAAGGAAGTGCCATATATATTGCTGGGCCTGCATTTGTAAATGCACAGACAGGGCGCGAGATCAGCGATGAGGAACTGGGCGGGGCCGTGATGCATGCACAGATAAGTGGATTCGTGGATATTTTGAGAGATACAGAGGAAAAAATCTTTCAGGAAGCTCGGAGATTGATGGACTTCTTGCCCCTGAATTGTCACGAGTCAGCTCCCTATGGTCCGAAGGATGACGACCCGCAGAGGTGCGAGGATATATTAGACCATGTAGTTCCTGAGGAATCACAGAAGCCCTTTGATATGCATGAGGTAATTAGCCCCATTTTTGATCATCAGGAATTTTTCGAGATGAAAGCCGATTTTGCAAAAAATATGATTACAGGTTTTGCTCGACTATCAGGACATGTAGTAGCAGTTGTTGCCAATCAACCCAATTATCTTGGTGGTGTGATTGATATCAAGGGGGCAGAAAAGGGGGCGCGATTTGTAAGATTTTGCGATGCCTTTAATATCCCAATCATTACCTTTCAGGACTCACCTGCCTACCTGATTGGCAAGGAGATGGAGCAAGGAGGCATGATTTACAGAGGTGCCAAGCTCCTTCATGCCTATGCCGAGGCCACGGTTCCGAAGATCACTGTTATTGTCAGAAAGGCATATGCGGGCGCCTATATTGCCATGGGGAGCCAGTATATCGGGGCTGATCTTGTCTATGCCTGGCCAGGAGCAGAAATTTCCAGTGTAGCCCCAAAAACCGCGGCCAGTATCCTGTTCAAGAGGGAAATTGCCAAGGCCAAGGATGAGAAGGAGGTCGAGGCTCTGCACCAATACTATTATGAAAAATATATTAACCCGTATAGGGCAGCCTCCTTAAGACATATCAACGATATAATAGAACCTAAGCAAACAAGGCCGCTTTTGATAAAATCGCTTGAGCTTTTAAAAGGAAAAACGCAGATCAGACCAGAGAGAAAACATGGGAATATCCCGCTGTAACATAAATACGAAGGGAACACAGTAGATGAATTTTGACTTAAGCGAAGATATTATTGCAATACAGGATGTAGCTCGTAAGTTTGTCCAAAATGAAGTTTTACCCAGAGTGGCAGAAGATGAAAAAAATCATACCTTTCAGAGAGATATCGTCAAAAAAATGGGAGACCTGGGTTTTTTCGGGTGTCCCGTACCTGAAGAATACGGAGGATCAGGTCTTGGCTTTCTGGCCCATACAGTGGTTACGGAGGAAATATCAAAGGCCAGTGGTTCGCTCCGAGCTGGCTTTAACATGCAAACCATGGGGACAGCCAGAGAGATCTTTCAGTTTGGAACCGAGGAACAGAAACAGAAATATATCCCCAAACTGATCAGCGCCGAATATTTGGGGTGCATCGGGATCACTGAGCCTAATGCGGGTTCAGACGTCAGCGGCATGAAGACCAAGGCAGTAAAAAAGGGGGATAAGTATATTTTATCTGGCTCAAAAAACTGGATTACCTATGCCCAAGTGGCTGATGTTGGGATTATTTACGCATATACAGATACACAACAAAAATACAAGGGGATGTCAGCATTCATTGTTGATATGAGTTCTAAAGGGATTAGCACCGGCCCCTCAGCCGAAAAAATAGGCTGGCGTGCAACTCCTACGGGGGAGCTATACTTTGATGATGTAGAGGTACCCGCGGAAAATTTACTCGGGCAAGAAGGCAAAGGTTTCAAGTACTGTATGGCTTCACTTAGTAACACCAGATTAACAGCTGCGGCCGGTGGTGTAGGGGTGAGTCAGGGTTTGATTGATGAGGCCATAAAATATGCCAAAGAGAGAGAACAATTTGGCAGACCTATCGGTAAATTTCAGATGGTCCAAGAGGAGTTGGGCCGAATGATTGTAGAAACAGAGGCCGCCCGGTTACTGACTTACAGATGTGCCATGCAAAAGGATGTGGGAAACATCCACAATACCCTGGAGACGAGTATGGCTAAATACTATTCATGCGATGTTGCATCGAGGGTGGCTGATGGTGCATTGAGGATCCTCGGTGCTTATGGTTATTCAACCGAATATCCAGTAGAAAGACTTCTTAGGGATGCCAAGCTCTACCAGATACTCGAAGGATCTGCAAATATTCATAAAATGATCATTGCCACTGATGCCTTAGGGTACAGGAAGGCGAACAGATGAACAATAAGCAGAAAAATACGCTTCCGCTTCAGGACATAAAAATTTTGGACCTCACAAGGCTTATTCCTGGTGCAGTCTGCACATCCATTCTCGGGGATGCTGGGGCCGAGGTTATTAAAGTAGAAGAGCCTAATATAGGCGATTATGAACGTCAGATCCGCCCCCTTATCGGTTCCATGGCATCACGCTTTCTTATCCTGAACCGAAATAAAAAGAGTATTGCATTGAATTTGAAAGAGGATAAGGGCCAAGAGATCTTTCTGGAAATGGCAAAAGAGGCCGATGTTCTTGTGGAAGGATTTAGACCTGGTACCATGAAACATCTCGGACTCGATTATGAGTCACTTCGAAAGATTAATCAAAGACTTATCTACTGCTCTATTTCCAGTTTTGGCCAGGACGGACCGTACCGGGATGTAGTGGCCCATGATATCAATATCCTGGGTATGGCGGGTTTTTTTGATATCACGGGGACAAAAGAAGGTAGGCCGGTGATCCCGGGCGTTCAAATTGCCGATTCTGTTGCAGGGATGAATGGTGCCTTAGGGATTTTTATTGCTCTGATAAGCCGAGAGAAGACGGGCAGGGGCCAGTTGATTGACATATCCATGTTTGATGGGATCATGTCCTGGATGTTTGATGCGACCAGGTATGTATTTGCGGGAGAGGAGGTTCCTGCTAAAGGGCTGGGAAGACTGTGGGGCGGCTTCCCAAACTATAACCTCTATGAAACAAAAGATGGAAAATACATAACCGTTGGTTCTTTAGAGACCAAGTTCAAGAGAATCCTTCTGAAAAAGCTCGGAAGGGATGATCTTGCCGGAGAAGAAGATGGATTGACTTCCTTAGAGCTAAAGGAGACTGATGTCGAGTTGAATTCCTTCTTGCAAGATACCTTTATTACCAAGACAAGAGATGAATGGATGGAGGACTTGGGTGAGTTGAACATCTGCGTTGGGCCGGTAAATAGTATGGAAGAGGCTCTATCTCACCCCCAGACAGTTTTTCGAGAGATGGTGAAAGAGGTAAAGCATCCATCTGTTGGAAGAATAAAACAGATGGGCATCCCTCTGAAGTTTTCAGATATATCAAATGGTATAAATAGACTTCCGGCACCAATATTGGGCGAACATACAAGAGAAATTCTGGGCCGCTTAGGATATGATGAAAACGAAATCGATGGCTTGGTGAAAACAAAGACCATACGTGATTAATGGTTTGAAACTCTTTCCTCGTAAGATAGTGAGATAATGGTGAGGAAAAAGAGAAATAGACCATAATGAATATTACACAAGATTTAAGGGTAACAATTTTGATGTGGGCAAGGTTGATGAGCCCGTAAAAAGTCTCAACAACATGTCATTTCGACCTGCCCGCCATCGGCTTCGCCTCAGGCGAGGCGGGCGGGGCGAAGCGAAAAATCTTACCAATGTAACATGCTGAAAACTCAAGATTTCTCCCGCTGGTCGAAATGACACATTCACTAAATCCGACTTTTTACGAAGTCGTCAAATTTCAAATCAATGTCAAATATCAAATGACTAAATTGAGTAAAAGCCTGGACTATGATGAGTCCTGCCGTCACCGGATCCAATACGTTTTGTCATTTTGTCATTTGGATTTCACCTGCCCGCCATCGGCTTCGCCTTCAGGCGAGGCGGGCGGGTTTGGCATTTGAGCTTTGGCCCGCGACATAGCAGTGATAAAAACCTGCTTTGATATTAATATCAGAGCTTGCTTTTATAACTAATCCTTGCATGCCAGCCTGCCCTGGCGCGACGACACAGGAACATTACATGCTTTGTAAAGATTACGGTATCCATAGATATAAATCCACTCTTTCAAAGCCAGGTCCGGGCCAGGGCATTTGGTCAATTCCGGCTTGTCCGGGTTAGGTATTATCTAAATTTAAAGGGAGGTATAGATTATGTTTCAAGAGGAAGAATTTATACAAGCCGGCTTTGAATATCAGCTCATATTAAAACATATATTGGAGCATACAGCAAAGATGCGACCTGAAGGTGAAATTGTCTATAGGGATCATTTTCGGGAGAACTATGCTCAACTGTATGGAAGATGTCAGCGTCTGTCAAACGCCCTTAAAGAATTAGGAGTGAAGGAAGGTTCAAAAGTCATTTGCTTTGAATGGAATACGCACCGCTTTCTTGAAATATATTTCGCCGTGCCTTGTATGGGTGCTATAGTGCACATGGGGAATCCACTTTTGACTCCAGAACAGATGGTCTATCTCATAAACCGGGCAGAGGATGATGTAATTATCTTTAACAAAGATTTCACTTCAATAATTGAGTCAATTAGTGGCAGATTAACAACAGTTAAGCATTATATATTATTAGCAGATGATGAAAAAGTGCCGGAGACAACACTACATCCAATCTCAGAGTACGAGGGATTGTTACGTGTTGCATCGCCACACTATGACTACCCTGATCTCAACGAGGATACCGTGGCATCGTTAAGTAACACCACCGGCACAACCGGAGATCCAAAGATATGCTTCTTTACTCATCGACAGCATATAATGCACACTCTTATTTGGTCAAGCATGCTCCAGGGTTTTTCAGGGGAAAGAGGGTTAGACCCGCGCCGTGACATGACAATACAACTTGTGCCCATGTTTCACGCCCATGGCTGGGGTGTTCCTTATATGGCTACATTTCTTGGATGCAAACAAGTTTATCCTGGCCGATTTGATCCGAAGATATTTTTAGAAATACTAAAAAAAGAAAAACGCCCTGGGCAGGGTGGTTATATGGCATGCGTTGCTACAATGCTTAATATGATTATTTCACACCCGGAGGTTGAGAACTATAAAGAATATTTTAGGGGTCTTATCTATGAAGGCGGAGGGATGCGACTCAACACCATACTTGCCAGAAAAGCAAAGGAACTTGGTATGGATATCTGCTCTGGATGGGGTATGACAGAAGTATATACAAAGGTGGGCCTACAGTATCTAAAACCTCACATGTTTAATTGGCCGGAGGAACAGAAGATAGAGTTTCTCAGCGGAACAGGTATCGCCCCTCCATTTGTGGAGCAGAGGGTAGTAGATGAGCAGGGCAGCGATGTTGCGAGGGATGGGAAGTCGGTTGGCGAGATTGTGCTCAGAGCCCCATGGCTCACAATGGGCTATTATAAGGACCCTGAGAAATCAAAGGAACTGTGGCGAGATGGCTGGATGCATAGTGGTGATATGGCAGCGATAGATAAGGAAGAGAGCGTATTAATTATTGACCGGTCTAAGGATGTGATAAAAAGTGGTGGGGAATGGATTTCAAGCCTAACGTTGGAGAACTTGATCAACATGCATCCAAAGGTACAGGAAGTTGCAGTTTTTGGGGCGCAGTCAGAGAAGTGGGGAGAACGCCCGGTGGTATTATTAGTTCCGAAAGACGAATATAAAGGGAAGATTTCCGAGACGGAATTAAAGGAGCATATGACACAGTATGTGGGGGAGGGCAAAATATTAAAGTGGTGGATACCGGACAAATTTATCTTCGTAGATCAAATTCCTCGAACCAGCGTTGGCAAATTTGACAAAAAGGCGATAAGATCAACCTATGGGGGTGTGTTGGAGGATGAATAGATCTCTGAAAATCATTTCCTGCTTGGCCGTCTTCTTTTTAATGAATCCAGCCATTTCCTCAGGTGGTCAATTCAAGATCACCAGAGTTTATGATGGCAATACTGTGAAGGCTGAAGGGTATGATAAGCAATGCCTACCCTGAACTGAAATTGTAATGGAGGTCAGTTTGGCCGGAATAGTTACTTTAGAGATTTCAAGAATAGAGAGAGGCCAAAGGCAGACCAACAGTCGCCGTGCGAGAAACTATCTGGTTGAGTTAATATTGGATAAAATCGTTAACATCAAAGGCTATGGCCTGGATCACTATGACCGTATACTGGGTGTAGTATTCCTGAAAGGTAAAAATATTAATCTTGAAATGGTTCGCGTGGGTTTGGCAGAGGTTTACCGTGGAAAATCTCCAATGGGTCTTGACCTGGAGCCATACCGGAAGGTCGAGGAAGAGGCGAGGAAAGCCAAACGTGGCATGTGGGCCTTGAATAATTCAGCTTGCCCAAGTTCAAATCATTAATCGAGTAGACCAAAATTTTATTGACAAACGCTAATAACATGATAGATTTGTCGACAATCGACTATTTTTAATGTAAGCAAGGATAGAATATTTTTCTTGACTAGGGGAATGAGAGTTGGTATTAACCGAATTTACTATTAATAACTTTATTTAGAAAAGGAGGTTGCTAATGGGAAAAGTATTTTTCGGAAAAAGGTATGTGGTCATTTTATGCTCTTTAATTATTATGGTGGGTTTTCTTCTCACCCTTGCACCAAAGGCGATTTCAGCAGAGAAAGTAATCAACTGGAATTTCTCCCTTTGGGGCGGTAAGAGGGCCTGGAGTGCGCCGCTGCACGATTGGGTAGCGGAGATGGACAAAAAAACCAATGGGCGCTGGAAGATCAAGCTTCACTATGGTGGTGTGCTGGCTCCTCCTAAGGAAAACTATGACGGCATCAGGGCGGGTATGTTCGAGGCAGCAGGGATTTGTGCAGCCTATACACCTGGCAAGAATCCCCTCCATACGGTGAGTGAGCTACCATTTATTGCACCAAACGCGAACAAAGATATCATTCAAATGATGGTTGAATTATGGAAACACCCTGCCCTTAAAAAAGAACTCCTCAAATGGAACGCGGTGCCTCTTCTGCCCAGCGCCCTGTGCCAGTATCACCTCATGGGAAACAAACCAGTGAGAAAAGTAGAAGATCTTAAGGGCAAGAGGATACGAATAGGTGGAGAGATTGCAAAGGTATTGAAGGAATTCGGCGCTGTACCTACCCTGGTTCCGGCCCCTGAGGTCTATGAAGCCGTATCAAGAGGCACCATAGATTTGGTTGGATTCCCCTGGACATATGGATATGGATCTTTTAAGACCTATGAGGTTTCCAAATATGTCTCCTTGCCCATGTCTTTAGGCACCATGTCCTGTTTTTATATTGCAAATAAGGATGCCTGGGATGCCCTGCCTGAAGAGTTTAAGAAATACAATATGGAGTGGTATTACAAGTCTCCTGCCATATGGCATGCCGAATTCAAAAAGGCAGATGACAAGTGGATGCCTGAATTTAAGAAGCGGCTGGAATTTATTGATTTCCCAAAGTCAGAACGCGATAAGATAGTAGCGAAGGCTGAGGCTGTCTATGAGAGATGGGTAAAAAGAATGGAAAAGCAAGGCCTGCCAGGAAGAGATGTCTTAAACTATTACCTGAAAAAGAGAAAAGAGCTTACTGGCAATTAAGATTGTATTATGCCCTCTGGGGGAATGGAAACTCCCCCAGCAGGGTACCCTCAAACTATTAAGATTACCTTAAAGCTCTGAGAGGTATTAAATATTATGGCAGAAGAAGCCAAGTTGAGTAATGGCCAGGCTCCGGCCTGGAAGAGGTTCTCTCTTCTTCGTGTAATAGATGGAAACATAAGACATATAGAGGATTGGTTAAACCTTGCCTCTGTATTTATCATTATGTTTCTCATGTTTTTTGCCACCACTGAGATTGTGGGTCGCTACATCTTTAATACTCCTGTACCCGGACATGTGGAGATTGTGGAATTGATTATGGCGGGGGTGGTATTTTTTGGTATCGCCTATACAGAAAGGGTTGGCGGGCACGTAAGGATGGAGCTTTTTGTAACCCGGGTACTAAAGGGCAGGGCCTACCATACTGCCGAGGCTGTTACCGCTGCTCTCTCCCTATTCGTCTATATCTTTATTTTGATTTATACCTTTAAAGCTTCGGTATTTGCCTTTCAGATTGGAGATAATACCGCATACCTTTACTGGCCTACCTGGCCATCCAAATTTGCTGTACCCTTAGGAAGTTTTTTCCTCTGCATACGTTTTCTTATTGAAATCATTCAACATATATCTCAGGCTGTATCCGGCGGTGAGATGAGAGAGATGGACCAAGGATAGGAGACATAATGGATCCTCTGATAATGGGACTGTTAGGTTTGGGAGCCATTTTTGTGCTGGTGGTCCTGGGCATGCGGATAGCCTTTGCCACAGCCCTGGTGGGATTCGTGGGTTTATGGATCATGAAGAATATGGGAGTAGCGGGAAATGTGCTCGGATTTCTCCCCCATGCAATCGTGGCCCATTATTCCTTAAGCGTTATCCCCCTTTTCATCATCATGGGGTATTATGCCTTTTATGCAGGTCTGACCGATGACATATTCTTTACAGCCCGGCAGTGGGTTGGACACCTTCCCGGAGGATTGGCCATAGCAAGTGTATTTGGATGTGCTGGCTTTGCTGCCTGTACCGGGGCAAGCACTGCATCGGCGGCCATCATGGGCAGAGTGGCCATTCCGGAGATGAGGAAATATGGGTACCATCCCAGGTTGGCGGCAGGTGTTGTAGCTGCAAGTGGAACACTTGCCGCACTCATACCACCCAGCGTAATACTTGTGATTTACGGCATTATCACAGAACAGTCCATTGGTGCCTTGCTTATCGGAGGGTTTATACCGGGTGTTATATCAGCAGCCATCTATGCCGGGATGATATATGCAAGGGTTAAAATCAGTCCGGAATTGGGTAAAATTCAACCTAAGGCTTCCTGGAAAGAGAAATTCTATGCCTTAAAAGGTACATGGGGAGTATTGGTCCTGATTTTTCTCGTTATTGGAGGGATTTATAGTGGTGTTTTTACCCCGACTGAAGCAGGCGGGGCCGGGGCCTTTAGTGCCTTTCTCATGGCACTGTTTATGCGAAGGTTGACCCTGGAAAGATTAAAAGAATCTCTTTTAGAGACAGGTCGCACAACAATTATGATCTTTTCCATTATTGTCGGGGTTCTTATCTTTGTCCGTTTTTTGGCCCTTACAGGCCTTCCATCTACATTTGCCGAATTTGTACTTGAGCTGCCCCTACCACGCATGGTAGTTATCCTTCTAATCATGTCTATCTATATCTTTTTAGGCATGTTCTTGGATGCTATCGGGATGATGATGCTTACCCTTCCTATCGTCTTTCCTGCGGTGATGGCCTTGGGGTATGATCCGATTTGGTTCGGGATCATCATCGTAAAGATGTGCGAGATATGCCTGATAACGCCCCCAGTAGGGCTAAACTGTTACATTGTGCGCAGTGTAGCCCCTGATATCCCACTCGAGGAGGTTTTCAGGGGCATTATCCCTTTTGTGGCAATGGACGTTCTTACGGTAGCCTTGTTTATCTCCTTTCCTCAGATCATAACCTTTTTGCCCAACACAATGTTAGGCTATTAGTAGATCCCGAGAGCCTTTCTTATTTTTTTCCAAGAAATAGTGAAAAAACATGAAAAACAATAGTCAAATGACCTCCTATGAAAGGATAATGATGGCCCTGGAAGGCAGAAAGCCTGACAGGACACCCGTGTATCCTTTGGTGAGGGACTGGGCCATTAGGCAGGCTGGTTTTACAGTATCAGAGGTAATTGAGGATGTAGGGAAACTGGTTTATACACAATTTTTTTGCCTTAAAAAATTTGGCTATGACACGGTCAGGGATCTATCAGCTATTCATGCAGAATCAGAGGCCATGGGAAGCAAACTGGATATTAAAGAGGATGGTAGCCCGGCAATTATCGATCATGCTGTCAAAAACTATGATGACGATCTTCCAAAATTGAGGATTCCCAATCCCTGGACCGATGGTCGGCTTCCCATAATACTTGAGGGGATACAAAGGCTCAAGAAAATGTGTGCCAAACAGGTTCCAGTTATCGCCTATATTCAGGCACCTTTCAGGCATGCCAGCATGTTACGAGGATTTGAAGATTTAATGAGGGATCTCTACAAGAGGCCTGATAGGGTAAAGGAGTTGTTGGAAATTACCACCTTAAGCCAGATATATTATGGCATAGCCTGTGTACATGCTGGTGCTGACATTGTCCAAATATCTGATCCATCCTCATCAGGTGATGTTGTCTCTTTAAAGGTATGGGAGGAATTTGGCCTTCCATATACAAAAAGGGTAGTAGATGCCCTTAAAAAGATGGGCGTTAAGATCACGATGCATATATGTGGCGATACCAATGACAGGCTGGAGTCATTGGCTGTAACAGGCGTGGATGGATTAAGCCTTGATCATAAGGTGGATTTTGTCTATGCAAAAAAAGTGCTTGGAGACAGGGTCTGTTTAATAGGAAATTTAAATCCCACCGATACACTTGTCTTTAAAAATGCTGATGAGGTCTATGAGGAGGCACGAGCCCTTATTTCTGCAATTGGTCCCTCTAATTTTATACTCTCAAGCGGTTGTTCCATACCGGCTATTGCACCTCCGGAAAATATTGAGGCCATGGTCAGGGCGGCGAAAGGGGAATAATTCTTTTACGTTAAAAATTTTTCACCATCTCTATCAGGTATGATGTAATTGTATTAACGATAATCTTTCCTTTTTCAGCTGTGGCAGACAAAGGATCTCCCATGATTCCAGATTCTGTCAAACTTTTGGCCTTTTCATAAAGACGGATCTCCACCCCTTTAAATTCAGCAGGGCCAAGGGTTGATTTCGCCGTAAAATGAGGTTTTTTTGATTTGACATATTCAGCCTTTGCCCTTTTCATATCTACCTTATCAGGATGAAGATAAAGCATCACCGATGTCATTAATTCTCCAGCATGTTTGAAGGTATTTTCTTTTAGCTTCGGGATATCTTTTGCCAGGGAGTTGGCGATCTTCCATATCTCCACCATGGCAATTTGTACGTCGTGGCTCATTATAAATTCCTTGGAAACAACGTCTACTGCAGAAGAATTGCCACCATGGCCATTAACAAAAATGAATTTCTTGAAACCATGATGAATCAGACTGGATATATATTCTCTTAATACCTGCGTGAAGGTCTCTATCTTTAATGATATTGTTCCTGGAAACTCAAGAAACCATTCTGAGTATCCCACGGGTAAGGTAGGGCCAACAAGGCAATCTGTTTCTTTGGCTACGGCTTGTGCGATAGCCTCTGCTACATATGTATCTACCCCGATAGGGAGATGGATTCCCTCCTGCTCTGTTGAGCCGAGGGGGATAAGGATGATTTTATCTCCCCTCTCCATCTCATGTATCTCAGTCCAGCTATAGGCAGCGAGTTGGTATCGTTCCATCGATAGCCTCCAAACTTAAAGTTGCGTATTTAGTTACCCTATTGAAGGGTTAACTCCACAGTATCAGGAGTTAACCTTTTTTTTATCCCTTAATAAGTCTTGGAATAATCATGTGGTGGTGAGGGCAAATAGATATAGGATTTTGGTAGGCGCAGCCCGCAAAGGCCACAATATATTTTCTTATATCAGCAAAAGAGATAATTTCGTCCACATAGCCCCTATTAGCACAATAGATTGGTCTGGATTTATCATAGTATTCCTTTGCCAAAGCATTCATCTTGTCAATGACTGGCTGAAGTGGACGTCCACCGTCCTTTTCCTTAACTAATCTCCTTGAAAATGAGGCAGCAGAGGCCGTTTCACCATGCATGACGTAAATTTCTGTTGTTGGTGTCCCCAGAGTAAAGGCATTATGGTTATTGGCTGTTGGCCCTCCCATTATGTAATGGGCAGCCGCTGTTCCTTTTCTAAGAACGATGCAGATTTGGGGGACATCAGTTTGCTCTATGGAGTATATAAGAGATTGTCCAAGGCCAAGCAGCTCCGCCTTCTCTGCAATATCTCCCACATCAATTCCAGATGTATCCTGAAACCAGACGATAGGAACCCTGTCACGGCCACATAGGGTCACGAATTCATTCATCTTGATCAAGCCTTGACGATAAAGCTTCCCACCAATGCCAGGGTAGGGTGCGTATTCAGGGTAGTTTTGACCCAAAAATCCCTGATTATTTCCTATAAAGCCTATCAGAAGGCCATCAATCTTGGCAAGTCCTGTGTAGACCTCTGGGCCATAGTCTGGTCTGAATTCCATGTGTTCGCTGTTATCAAAGATACGGGCCAGCATTTCTTGAAAGTTATAACTCCTCTTCTGATTAAAGGCCACAATACTGTTGATATCCTCTCCTGAAAATTTGGGTTCTTTCGGTTTGTCAACGCGGAAAAAATCAGGGTCATAAGCAGGGCACATATCCATGTATTTTTTCAGGGCATCAAGAACCTCGAACTCAGTATCATAGACCTCTTTAAAAAAGCCTGTCTCATTATAATGTATAGGAACGCTGCCCGGGGGCACCTGCTTGAAATGGCGTGTTGCCTCAATAAGCTGTTCGGCCCCTTCTTCGTCGAAATAACCTTTTGGGCTCATACCACCTACAATACCGCCGCCGCCTACAGCGATGTTAGCATCTTTATGTGCCAGAAGGATGGTGGGGCTAATGCCTTGATATCCGCCGCCGGCTGGGTTTGTTCCATAAATACCTGCTAAAATTGGAACACCTAACTTTTCAAGTTCAGCATGGCGGAAAAATGTGGTGCCATTTCCTCTTCGGTTGGCATACACCTCTTCCTGTTCTGTGAGTTTTACGCCACTGCAATTCACAATCCACACAAGGGGAACGTGAAGTCTTTTTGCCATGTCCGTGACCCTGAGTTGGTTATCTGCCTGTCCGGCGATCCATGCCCCTGCCATTACCTTGTTGTCAAAACCAATAACAACAGCCCATTTGCCGTTGATCTTGGCAAGCCCATCAATTACACCGGTTGAGCCCTCCTCGTTAAACAGGGGATTATACAGTGTATGAAGTGGACACCAGGTTCCAGGGTCGACAAGGTGCTCTATTCTTTCCCAAACTGTGGTCTGACCTCTCTGTTTAATTTTCTCGGCCGGTATACCTGCATTTTTTACGGCCTCAATAGCATGGGCAACATCTTTTTCCACTTCATTTATTTGTGCTACGTTTTCCTTTGCGCCCTCCTTTTGACTATCGGAAAGAGCTTTACCAAATGGTGTCATTTTTTCAAAATAAGGTCTCATTCATCCCTCCTTTTTATTAAATGCTTAAGATAATAAAATCTTGTGCCAACTCCCCTCGGCTTGCTGTGCGCTCAAGCTCATTGAGAAAGGCAATACGTTTATAGTTTTGGTCTTAGGGTCGTTGTATAAGGTGGACCCAAACGTTGAAATAAAAATTAATATCTCATACATTCTGTAAGAGATTTGAAGCTTTTTAACAACACTTTTTCTATCAGTTTAAAGCGCTAAATTCAATCAGGTACTTTACCCAAAAGAAAGGAAACAACACCCATTTGCAGATGGGAACCGTTATATTTAGTGCCTATTCCCTATATCTATTAGGTTTAAATACCTATAGAGAACATCTGCTCATTGCTATTGACAATTTGAGATTGTTAAATAATAATCGTAACTACTCGGGTTGTTGGACGAAGCCGCTACGCGGCGGGAAAACATCACCAATTTTCATTTTGATAAGATATCCTTGTGAAAGCGGCTTTCCAGTTGCGAAAAATCGTGGCAAAATGCCACTCACATAGTATCTGGAAACGAACCCAAGCTCATAACGAAAATTGCTAAGAAAAACCTGGCAATGTGTCAAAAAATAGTCTATGATTAAACACGATGACTGAAATCATACAATTTCATAAATTTTCCCTAACACCTTAATATCTCAGATTATTTTCATAATAATCGCTCTCAAAAAAGATATTTTCTTATATATAGACCACACAGGCGATACCGGGCTTGTCCAACAACCGGATAAGATCGTGGTTCGCTTCGCTCTCACAATCTATCCTTATTCGTTAGGTTCACGGTTGCCTGCCTTCTCTTAATGCTGGTTTATGTTTATCTTTTTTAACCCTGAACTGTGAACCACTGAACTTTGAACCTGAGTGGTAACTAATAATCAAGCAAATAAGCTCCCACCTTTACCGGGCAACTCCAATGAATTTTACCATGTAAGACCGAAGAAATAAAACCTCCCATATACATCATCAACATTCAAATATGAGAGGTTTAAAATGAAAACCTGCCAATGCATACATTATATGAGATGGGAATGCAAGTATCATGTTGCTTTTACACCAAACAAATGTAGGAAAAATATAGTAGGCGTTCACGGGTTCAAAGGTTCAGGGGTTCAAGGTTCCATTCTCGTCCCTGGACTGCATTTGGGATGCGTATTTACGAGAAAAGCATCGGCTTCGTCAGGCCTACTCCAAAATTTGGAGCCAAATTGGCAATTATTTGGGAAAATAAGCATTTTTGACGAGGACTTCGGGTCTTTAATGCCTTCTTTGTCCTTAACCGTGTCGAAGATCCCGCTGGGCGGGGAACCCGTGAACGGTTACAAAATATATTTAGGGTATTACAAAAATATGGTAGAAATATATATTTCATTAACTGTCCAAACAGAAGAAATAAAATATAGAAGAGGGGCAGAGAATTAACTTGTTTTTAAGAGCATATGGTGCGAAAGATACCTGGTGAATGGTATGGCCATTAATATTGTGATGATAGCAATGTTGTTCCGCTATTAAAAATATACATATATTACAATTAAAATACTGAGAAAGGATCACCACAATGAAATTTCCTGATATCAAGACAACTCTCCCGGGCCCTAATGCTGCTGCATTGATTGATGTAGATCGAAATCATGTATCTCCCTCCTACACTCGGATTTATCCCCTTGTTGCCGAGAACGCCAAGGGGTTATGGATCCATGACCCAGATGGGAACACCTTCTTGGACTTTACCGCAGGTATTGCAGTATGCGCAACAGGACATTGTCACCCTCATGTCGTCAATGCCATCAAGGAACAGGCTAACAAGCTATTACATATGTCTGGAACCGATTTCTACTATACATCACAGATCACTCTGGCGGAAAAGCTGGCCCAACTGGCACCGGGTGACGGGAGCAATAAGGTATTTTTTGCAAACTCTGGCGCCGAGGCTGTGGAAGCGGCCTTTAAGCTCGCCCGGTGGTATACAAAACGGGAGCTAAACCTTGCTTTCTTTGGAGCGTTCCATGGCCGCACTATGGGCGCGCTTTCACTTACGGCGAGCAAAACGATCCAGAAAAAGCATTATAATCCACTTATCCCTGGAATTACCCATATCCCTTATGCCTATTGTTACCGGTGTCCTTACAATATGTCGTATCCTGAATGCGGAATTGAGTGTGTGCGCTGGGTAGAAGATACCATCTTCCGCACCACTATGCCCCCGGAAGAGGTGGCAGCCATCTTCGTTGAGCCTATCCAGGGCGAGGGTGGATACATTGTGCCTCCCCCAGAGTTCCACCGGGAGTTGCAGAAAGTGGCTAAAAAGTACGGGATTCTCTATGTAGCCGATGAGGTACAATCGGGCATGGGCCGTACGGGAAAAATGTTCGCAATGGAACACTTTGGTGTGGTGCCGGACATTATGGCCCTGGCAAAGGGAATCGCATCAGGAATGCCGCTCGGTGCCATGGTGGCCCGATCTGACATAATGGTCTGGGAAGCAGGCTCCCATGCTTCCACCTTCGGAGGCAATCCTGTCTCCTGCAGAGCTGCCCTAGCTACTATTGAGTTGCTCGAGGCTGAGCTGATGGAAAATGCCAAAATCCGTGGTGAGTATTTAATGACAAGGCTACGGGAGTTGCAGAACTCAATAGAGTGCATGGGCGATGTGCGCGGTAAGGGTCTCATGGTTGGCGTTGAGTTAGTAAAGGATAGAGATACCAAAGAACGGGCCACTGATTGGCGCAATGAGGTGATTCAAAAGGCCTTTCAAAAGGGACTACTACTGCTTGGGTGTGGTGAGAATTCAATTCGTTTCTCTCCGGCGCTTACCGTTACGGTAGAGGAGATAGATGTGTGTTTATCTATCTTTGAAGAAAGCCTACGGGAAGTGGCTGGATGAACTATCATGACCTTCGGCCAAAACAAAGGATGAAAGTAGTTGAGTTGTC
>Ga0233412_10000417_pt1 | contig 25071 bp, 38 predicted proteins | sample Na_anoxic_4_MG_FD_180667 | JGI IMG/M metagenome (GOLD analysis project Ga0233412, IMG submission 180667) | Seawater microbial communities from Saanich Inlet, British Columbia, Canada - Na_anoxic_4_MG | ecosystem: Environmental > Aquatic > Marine > Inlet | place: Canada: British Columbia...
AGATTAACAGGGTTAAGGTATTGAAACAATCGCCGTACGGTGAGAAGCGCGCTGCCGAGGTAGATTGGGGGGAAGAAGACGATCTATCATCGTATGCCAAACGCGCACGCACGGAGTAAAACAGAAACTTTAAGGTAACAAAAACGAAGAGAGATTGTTTTCCTTCTTGAGCCGTGCCTTATTGGGAGGCCCCGCACAGAGTTTTTTAATAATTTCTTTATAAAATAGTATTTGCCTTTTCATTTTTTATTATATATCTTTTATTGCTGCCAAGTAAAATTACATATCACAGCACGAATCATGTACCTCGCCACATAAATGACACTCTCGCTCGTCGTGGACGTGCCTCTCGCCGCAGTCGGAACACATCTCGACGAATTGTGCCTCCTCGACATGAGAATGGCCCGGCTCCTCTACGCCCATGTTTAAAATTTTCTCCTCCATCGTGGCAACCAGTTGAGACATCTCTCGGTCCTCTGCCATCTTCTCCTCCAATTGGAGCTTTACGCGCTGCTCTAAGGACATTTTTGGGTCGCTGATAACATTTTTCTTTCTTTTCTTGGATGGAGTTGACCCTCCTGCTCCGGCCGAATCTTTTGCTGGTGCCGTTACTGCTGTTTTCGTAGCATCTGGGTTAGCCACCCCACCGCATCTCATGCTGATGTCTTCGCTGAATTGTTTGCTGTATCGGGATCCGACTCGGTTGCTGGCAACGATGTCGGCCTGCATGAGTTCCTGCACCCGTACGGCAAAGTCGGGGCAGGCAACTTCCAACTCTTCTTCGTGTTCTCTGAATATGCTAAGGAATTCGTCCATCTCTCTGTGTCTACAAGATCGTCGTAGTCTCTTGGCTTAGGGGACTGGGGCCTGCCCGTATATAGGCAGTTTTTGCACCAAAGGCACCCTGTCTAGAGACCACTTGTAGTTGAACCCGTTTATGTAGTTCACGTTGAAAAGAATCAAAAAAAAGACAACACGTGTCGTAGGCCCTCCCCCGAGGACAAAAAGAGAGATATGAGGTGGTATACTTACTTCTTCCATGATCACTAAATTACCACCGACACCGCGAAGGGTTTTTGCGTTGCTCGGAAAGGAGCTGAGCTTCGAGGCGCCGGGGCTGCCGTCATAGTTGCTGAGGTTTAGAATCTCCTGATTGAATTTCTGTATTCGGTCCCTGCCGTTCGGGAGCTTCTCGATAAGGCTTTTAATAAGTTCCAAGAGCTTTTGCGAAGCACGTCGCCCTGTTGAGAAAATGCATATTTCTGCGTTTTCGACAGCGTAGAGGTATGCGGCGACAAACATGCCAACGGACATCGTTTTGCCAAATCGCCTAGGTGTCATGGCAAGGCATTGTTGTTTCAAATGTTTCCAGCCGTTGATGCTCATGACTCTTGCAAGGTCAACGTCGGTGTCGTCCTTGAACAAATGCATTGCCGTCGCTTGAAGGAAGGCATGATGGAAGCGCTTCTGCATCCGTGTGCGCTCGAAGGGTTTGAAGGAGTCGAGTGCTTTGCGCAGGCACTTTAGTCTTCTCCAGCCTTTGGAGGTTTGGCCGGAGGCGGACTTGTCGTCCATGACATTCATGAGCGTCTTCAGCTTGCGTTTCTTGAGGGTTTTTTCGACCTGCGCATCGTTGGAGATGCGGAGGCCTTCGAAGATTTTGCGGTAGGAAATGACGGTGCTCATGGTTAGCGGTAGAGGCGTGGGGGTGTCGGTAATATAGCAATGCTACTAAAAGTTTATTCTGCTCGACCGTGGCCGGAGCGTCGAGGAGTACTGTTTCTCTTGCAGGGGTTTTCTCAGCCGCACGGTCGGTCGTTTCGGTGCCTCTACGGAGGAGGCCTTTGTGAAGGAGACGTAGAGGACGCAGGAGTTGAAGGCAACGATGCAGCAGAAGACAGCAACGATTGCGACCGAGTAGCCGCCTGCATGAAGGATGACGCAGTCGCTGTCGTACTCGTCGCAGTAGTTCTCTCGAGCTCTCTTGTAGGGGCGGAACCCTTCGTAGGTCTTGTTGAAGTCCCCGTTGACCATCACATGCAAGTCGTGAAAGGGTTTGCTCTGCAGCGACAGTAGGCGAGAGGTTTGTGAGACGACACCGTTGCTTTCAATAAAGTTGACAAAGAGGCCGTCGAAGCTGGTGGCCTTTACGAGGCACTCGAGTGGTTCTTCTCGTTGGTAGAGGTCGAGGTGTTCGTTGAATTGTGTCTGAAGGCAGGTGTAGAATATGGTGCACTGCCACGCTCCCTCGGAGACGTGCGCATCGGACGAGACGCCAAAGGCCCTGCAGGAGTTGGTTGCCGCGCAGACTTTCTCACAGGCCCTTTCGGCGCCGTCTCTGCCTTCTTCTTCGTAGCTTCTCTCCATGTCGGAGAACTCGTTGACGGAGGCCGAGGCCAAGGTCCACGTGTTTGTCATGTCGGTCTGGCAACTTCTGCTCTCTCTTCGCTGCTGGTAGTTGCGAGAGCACTCGATCTCGACGCCCTGTCGACTGGACCGTATTTCGTAGACTGCCTCGTTGCAGGGTCCGAAACAGACGGCAGCGGCCTCAGCAAGGCATAGCAGGAGGAGCGTGCAGGAGTGCATGGCTCTGTCGTCCTACGATCGTGACGCACAGTTTATACCAATGAAATAAATTGCCAAGGGTTTTGTCGGTAAGCACGATGCCCCTCTGTTTCAGGAAATGCTCCGTCACCTGCTGGTTCCCACGGCAGAGACGGAAGAGTGCCGTCAAGTCGGGCAGCCGGTGCTGAAGGAAGGTCTGCTCGGTGTGGTAGCCGACCCCGCCGACGTTCCTCCACGGTATCGTGTGCATTGGGTAGAGGACGCCGTGGAGCGGTTGGCCAATGTGCTTGACGATCTTCTGCAGGGCCTCCGTGTCGGTGTAGGCGCTGTGGGCCTTGTAGACGCTGTGAAAGAGTTCTCCGTAGATGTTTGGAAGGGAGTAGCTCGGAAGGCCGGGGTTGACTTCCCTGAGGTAGAGCAACGAGTCGAAGAAGAAGAAGGGCACCGGCGGCAGGTGGTGGTAGACGATCTCGTGTTCGAACACGATCTTGTCGCCTCGAAAGCCGTTGTGGCTGACAAGGCAGACCCACTTCTTTTTTCGTTTCAACAAGAGGCGGTAGATGAAGGACACGAACTGGTCGTAGGCGGTCGGGAAGGTCAGCGCCTGCATCTGCTCAAGCTCCTGCTGGCTTGGCATGTGGTACTTTGGGTCCACCGGCGGCTCGACAACCTCTTTCGTTGCGTAGGGGTTGACGCGGCAGAAGAACCGGTCGTTCTTGCTCTGGGCAGCAATCTCATGAATCGAACACTGCTTTCCAAAGTCCAAGCGTATATTACCGGAGAATTCAAGGTCGTAGTAGACGATCAAGGCGGACTTCCACAGTTCGCTCTCGTTGGAAAGATTCATTAAAAGCACTTAATGGTCTGCAGTATATGTTTGGAGGACATACAGCGCGGACAGGCAGTGCACTTGAGTTGTTGCAAAAACACCTTTTGTCCCGAGTGTCTGTTCAAGTGGTTCGCGATGCGCCCAAGCTGTCCGCTCTGCCGCTCGGAAAGTTTTTGTTTTCGCGGAGCAGTTCGGCCGGGCAAGCAGCCGGAGAGGGTCGTGCCGGTGAAGGAGGCCCTCCGCTTGGCCGCCGCCGGGACCGTGCTGGCCCCGCTGATCCTTGCCAGCAGCCCCGTGCAGGGGCCAGTGCTCCTGTTCCTTGTCTTCTTCGCTGCACTGCTTCGACACAATTAACAACCACACACGAAGGCCTCCCTGTGTGAGTGCTATTAAAATCACTAATGGGGAAAATAAAAAAAAAGATTCTCGGGGGGGAGGGCAAATAGTTTTTCTCAGACACTCCATTCGTGGTGTTCATAGCATACCTGCAGCACTACACTACTATATGCATGTTACAGACATTGATAATGGGAGAGGTGGTGATTTTTTTACGAGGGTGGTGTAGAATCTTTTTTTTTATTTTCCCCATTAGTGATTTTAATAGCACTCACACAGGGAGGCCTGCGTGTGCGCCTGTAAGATTGGGGCTTTAGCCGGTGGCGGAGAATGATTTTTTCTCGACGACAATTTTCCGGAGTGTTCGATTGGACCGTTGGAGCTCGACGACGAGACCGACCAGCTGCTGTTCCATGTTTGTGTAGTGTTGCAGCAGGCCAACGAGATCGTCGACGCTTTGTCGGTCTGCCTGTTCGTGAGCTTCTCGAAGCCTTCCTTTTGTCTGTGCTACCCAGTCCATCAAGTCTATTGAACAAAGCTGCGAGGGTGCTATATACGGGGAATCGACTCTGTCCCAACGACCTCCCGATGGGCCTGCCGTGTTCGACCGCCGCCTGCTACCGCCGTTTTGCAACGACCGACGAGTACGACGACGATGCCCTCTGGTACACCAGCCGGAGCTCTCGCGTCGACACGGAGACCTTTCTGACGCACCAGCTTGGAAAGTTTCACTACGAAGTCCATGCCCTTTCGATGATGTTGAGGCCCTACGATCGTTGCCGAACAAAGGCAATTTACCTCTACATTGACAGCGTTCGCGTCATGGCCGCACGGGCCACCTTTGATGCCGGTCAGATCAAGTACATTGCCGTCCAGTACCGTTCGTCCTACTGGCGCAACCTGTACCACGACACTATGGAGATCATCCCAAAGAACCGTTCCCCGAGCCTTCAGAGGCACTTTGAGGCGTACTTTGAGTGGTTTCAGTCTGGGGAGGGCTCGACCTACAGCGAGTGGCCCTTCACGCTCTACCGGGCAAAGAAGGCGCTGACGAACGAAGAACGGGAGACCATTTTAGAGGCTTACGAAATAAACATATAATACTGCTCTAGCGCTGAGAGTACACCCGTACCATGCCGCTCCTGTCCGTCTCCGAAGACAGCGCCCACCAACAATTTTGCAAGAAGCGCACCTATGCCAACCTGACCGACGTCGTGCAGAGTTTCTCCTACGGGGAGAACGCTGACATGATTGTCCTTGAGCTAGGGACGCCGACAAGCGGCAACGGCGTGATCCTTGAGGTGCAGAATGTCTTTCAGTTGAACGAGAGCATGCTTCAGACCTATCGCCTTGTCTTGGACCTGCCTCACATCGACCACTTTGACAACGAGATTAACTTCGACAACAACAGCATCGTCTTTACGGTCTACTTTGGGAAGCCCAAATCAGGGAAGAATACGATGTGCTATAATTGGGCCCTGCCGGTTCTCTGGAACCCTCTCTTCTATTTTTTTCTGCTTTGCCTATGGAACCCGGACAAGTATTCCCCACTAGAGTATCTGCTGTAAACGCAATAGTGCCAGTCTCGCCAGAAAAGATGCACTCCTTTGACGGAATGGAAGAAGAAGACCGTCGCGCAATTCAAACGGTTGCAAAGAAAGTACAAACCATTCAGCGACAGACTGTGTTTTCGACAAAGGCGCTACCGTCTAGGGTCATCCTCCGCTTTGTTGGCCTCGTGTCCGTCAGCGTCGAAGAGCTGAGAATGATTCGAATATCCAACCATCGTATACGTGAAATCAAGATCAACCTGAACCAAGGTCACCTCTTGATTGAGCTGCGCAGAAAGGTAAAACGGCCGGTCATAAAGAAGCGCCGAGAGCGCCTCGGTCTGGACAAGAAGACCCTCCGCTCTACGATAGGGCTGTTTTTGAAGACGCACGCAAGTGTCGTTCGAGAATCGGACCGTCGCGTCATCGAGGCTGTCCTAGAGTGCATTTTGCGTTGGACATGGTCCGGTGCTGCCGCGGAAGTCATTTGCGAGCGCAATGGTGACAACTACAGCTTCAAGGTGAAACGGCTCCAGTGCATTCGGCTTTGTCAGCTGGAGACGCTCTGCGACTTGGGAGACTACGTGAGGGAGATGGCCGTTCAGGTGGACACGAAAGTGTTGAGTTTTTTAGTCCTGCGCACTAGTGCATATATAGAAAACGACCAAGCCAAACGGAGGAAAGGCTAGTCTGTAAGGTTGTATTTTTTTTATTCTCTCTATGCATGAATGAATAGTGTACTGGTTATTTTCTTGGGCACCCTCGTCGTCCTCTTCTTCCTTGCCGTCACAGTCTCCTTCGTACAGACCTACCGTAAGATTGTTCTGCGCCGTCGCAACAAACGTTTGAAAAAATTTGCCGACGAAAATCGTGGTCTAATCGGTGAGAATCAGAACTGGCAGTGCTGGGAATGCAAGACAATCATGCTGTCAAATTTTCATGTTGTCGTCGACAGGGAGGGAATCGTTGCCCTCTGTAGTCTTTGCTCGGCCCAGTTTGGCGAAAAATATCAACATATATACGGGGACGACGATGAGTGCAAGGATTTCAACGTGTGATGTCCGACTTAATATCGTTCGACTCTGGCTCTGCCTCGGATCCGATATACGATGGGGCGACGCAGCAGGAATTGTATTTTATCGTGCAGGTAAATTTGCTGGTCGTGGCAAGGTTGCAGATCGACGACCTCTTGGACACGAGTGAAAAGATCTACAAAATTCAACGACCGTCGCAGACCATGTTGCCGTTGGGTATTTGGAGGTGGTACTATGGTTTGTCGCGAACGGAGACGACCTCAAACCTTCAGCGGCTCTACTTTCATACCCAGCAGCTTATCCAGAGCGATAATTTGAAAGCTGTTCAAAAAACCCGCCTTCGGAAACATCTATCCAAATCCCACCAAGGCGTGAAGAAATTGATTGAAACCTACCGTAACGACGCCGGAGTGACCGCACGCTTGCGCTGCTTGATCGAGGAAACGACCGACATGGGGTCACAAAAAACTTCTGGTAGGTTGCCATAAGGGCGTAGGACAGGCGGTGCTGGCAGGACGACGAGTAAGTCAAATTACCAAGAGACGAAATTGCCCTAGATAGGGTGTGAGAGAGGTCTTGTATATCCACCAACAGCTCGAGCTCGACCTCCCCTTCCCTTACGACCGGATGGCCCTTCGAACACAGCTCCCAAAGGCTGCAGGCAGACACAAAAGAGAAACGGTCGCCGCTTGCAAGAATCGTCCATTCCCAACGGCGAAGGATTTTTTCGAGCACGTTGGGGTGGATATCCTTGTCTGCGTATGGGAATTTCTTCATCATGGCACACTCTTCGAGATTCTACCGCTGCTGTTGACGACGCGGGGGATTTATAGTAGAATAGGAAAGGAGAAGAACTTGCTACTACAGTTGGCAAAACAGAACTTTACTTTATTTTACTTGTCCGAAGCAGAGAAGCAGCGCAAGTGTCCATGGTCTCATTTTTCAGCGCTTGCAGAATATTCACAGCCAGCCTCTGGTGCCGAGTTGGCCTTCAACGGTTGGGCAAGGCGGCAACTTCTTCGAAACAGTCGCATGCTGAAGAAACCAGTCTTTGAGCTGCAGCTCGTGCTCTGGGCAAAGACCGTCTTTGAAGGGCAGAAGCGCTCCGTTGTCGTGGCCTACGTCAGGAAGGCCGCAGTCCGGAAGCTTCAGAGACTCCTGCAAGAGTTCGAAGAGGCCCACAACGGCATTGCGATGAAGGTCTTCTGCCCTGCCCGAAACCACTACCCCTTTGCAATCCACAACTCGACGGTGCAATTTTTGACAACGAAAAGCGAGGCCTTCTTCGACACCACGAAGCCCATCCGAGCAACCGTCAACATTCGCTTCAGCACCAACAACCTGCGCTACCGATTCAGCTTGGTGGCAACACGGTTCTCTGTAGGCTCCTGACGGCCTTTGCGCTCGTCTCGACAAAGGCCTTCTCGGCAAGGAACTGCTGGTCGAGGGTCATGATCTGCTGGACGCTCGAGGGTTTGTGCAGAATAAACTCTGGTGGCCGCCGCTCTTGGCCGCACTGAAAGCGCTGCCAGTGCTGGACGGACTCTTCCAGTTTTCGCGAGTAGTGCGTGATGGCAGAGATGTACTGCCTCAGAGAAGATATGCTGTTTGCCGTAACCGGAGCCTTTGGAACAGCAAACTGTGCGTGCATTTGTCGCAGACTGTTCATGCAGAGACCGCTCTCGAGATGCCGAACGCGCTTCCATGAGGAGAAACGAGTCACGTACTCTTTCGCAATCTGTTGAATGCAAGAGTCTGCCCATGTACTGATGCTGTCGAATGGCAACTGGTCGCAGAATATACCGCGATGGTTTTCTTTAAAGTTGTACATGATCCCGCTGCCGTCGACCTGACAGGAGAACAGGTAGGACTTGTAGCGGAAGCAAAGGTGGTCTCCAGCAGAGAGAATCATGCTTTGGACAAGGTCGTGGAGGGTGATCATTTTTTAAATAAAAAAGCTTATATATTTCAATGGCAATCTGCACTATAGATAAACACACACCATGTCTAGCCCCGTGAACGATTACGTCCGAAGCTCCCTCTCCAAAGGTGTCTACCACCAGCACAAGCGTGTCCTCGAGATGCAGCGCGACTACCGCAAACAAAAGACTGGCAAACGAATCACGACCTACAACCAGTACCGGAAGACAGGCGGGAAACAGTGGCAGAGTTTCAAGGAGAGAAGTTCCTAGGACTTTAATGGTGTATATAGCCGTGCACCCGTATCCTAAGTATTTCGTCAATCATGTCTCTGCCAATTAAGAGTAAGAACTTGAAAAAGAAATTAAGTAAATTACAGGAGCAACGGGATGCCTTGGACAACAAAATAATCGAATTGCGGGGGCAACGGGATGCCTTGGACAACAGAATAAACGAATCGCGCAATAAACGCGAAGAAGTTGAGCAGAAGATGCGTCCATTGAGAAGGGCAATAAGAGAAAGGAAGAAGGAAAGACCACACTATTGGTGGTCGGAATATGACGGTGGGCGTTCTATGAAAGGAGAATTGATGGAAATGGGCGATATGGTTACTTATTATGGTAGACAAGACGACGGAGAAGAGGCTAAAATTCTTATTATTCGCGGAATGAAGGATATAGATATTATTACAGGGGCAGGCGAAACAGTGAAGGTTACAATTCCTCTATTATTAAAACTAAAATCACGAGACGGTGTGGTATCAAAAGACGGTGCAAATCTGCCGAGAAAACGAAAACGTGATTCCGAGCAGGCAGGGAATGTTGGTTCAAGCAGCACTATGTACTTTAAATATTAGTCGCATGTTCAATCGTCCTCGATGTCAAAGGTGTCCTCGTCCGACAGGCTGACCAGTTGCGGCAGTTCGGCCGTGCACTCTGCTGCCTTTGCGTCCGGCATCTGGAAGGCAACTCGGTAAATTTGTTTCTCTTTCTGTCTCTTCCAGCGAATCCACAGGCACAGTGCAACAGGGACTAGTGCAACTGTCCCTAGCACAGGAACGATTGCGCTCATTTTTAAACTCTATATAGGATCGTAACGAGTGCACTATACAGACTATTGTCATATATATTCCCATGTCGAACCTCCTCCCTCAAGCCTCCACGGAGGTCGCCCAGTCCCTTTCGTCGGCCAAGCCGGTCTTCTTCGAGGACAGCTTCGAAAGCTCGGCCTTTTCCATCTACGAGCTCCTGAACCTTTCGGCGATGCGCCAGCACGAGGGCCTGCACGAACGTCAGGCCTACCGCAACGAACTGTTGAGATTTTTGGACAGCGACCTGAAAGCGATTGCCCCGATGGCCTTTTCGTGGGAGGTCGACGGAAAGTCCTACGAGAGCACCTCCATGCTCTTCGAGCTCTACATGACAACGCTCGCTGTCGGAGAGTCGCTTCTGAGGAGCCAGAAACACTACAAAGAGGCAGCAGCGATGTTTGTGCATGCGCAAGAGATCCGGAAGGAGTGGAAGACGGCAGAGCTTGTCTGCCCCTCCTGCCCGCACGTCTGCACGGACGAATACCTTCAGAACACGCTCTTGCTGACCAAGTCCTCGCATCTGTTAAAAACGCTCCGAAACGGCAAACGTCGAAGTATGGTCCTATCAAGCGCGATGCACTTTGCAGGGCAAGTCTCCTTCCACCTGACGGAGTGGTCCGACACCGCCCTCAACCACTACCTTGCCAGCCGTGCGCTCCTGTTCTATGATATATCTCAGAAGGACAAGGACGAGCTGGAGCAGGGCACTAGTGCGAACGAGTCCTTTACTGCAGCAAAGGAGGCACTTGAAGTCTGTCAGCTCATCGATCGCAGCAAGTGTCACATGGACGAGGCGTTGGACCAAGAGCTGAATGCAATTCTCACTTCTGCGCCGGAATTCATGCAGTCTGTGCAGAATGTATTTTACGCCGTTCCCGTTCCCGTCGACACGATTCAACTTCCAGCGAGTCTAAAGAATGATACGAAGCAAGCAGGGGAAAGTTAAACAGACCGTTGCGAGGAAACCGCAGGAGCAGAAGAAGCAGTTCGATGCAGTCTTGAAGAACTACAAGTGCCTGTTCTGTCAGACGAGCTACTACTTTGAGAACATTTACGAGAGCAAGTGTTCGTGCGGTTCGCAGTGGTTCGAGAAGCTTCAGGCCATTCAGGCACGGCAAATAGATTGTGTGTAAATAGTAGCATATACAGTGTGTTTAATTCTTAGTAACCTCTTTCGTAAGGCAGTACTCTTCGTAGGCAAGTGAAAAATGCTCCCAGTTGATCAGCGTGTCGTTCCCTACCTCCGCGGGAATGGAGACATGCTCTTCTGCTACTTCAGCCTCGGCCTGCTCCTGCAGATTCCTGTCACCGTGATGCGCTACTTTCTCGTCGAGAAGGTCGGGCTCGGCCCTGCGGAGCTTGCCGAGGCTGCCGCCCTGATCACCTTTCCGTGGGCCGTCAAGCCCCTGACGGCCTTCCTGTCCGAGAACATTGTCAGCCGCTGCATTCGGAGGAACATACAGATCGCTGCTGCCTACGGCTTGGCCGGGCTGTGCTGGTTTGCCTTTCTTCTCTTCGACCACGACCGCGGGAGCCTTTTTCTTGTTCTTCTTTACGCCTTTCTTGCCAGTTTTTTTACTTCCTACGCCGATGTCTGCCTTGACGCCTGCATGGTCAGAAGAATTCACCTTGACAGTTCCGTTCACGGGGGCGGAAGGCTTCAGAGTTTTGTTCTTGCTTCTCGCGCGCTTGGCAGCCTTGTTGGCAGCTTTGTGTCCGGCGGGCTTGCGCTTTTTGTTCAACCGTTTCTTTTGATTGCCATCCTTCACTGCACCGGAGTTGTCGCTGGCTGTTACCTGCGGTCCTTGCCGGTCGGTCGTGGGAACAGTGAAACTCATAAAAGCACTTGTGCAGTGTGTTCGGATACCTGTTCTGCGCTGCTCTGGACGGAACGACTTATTTTCGTAGCTGTGCTCTTTGCCATTGCAACGCCAGTGTCGGACTTTGCCATCATGCAGTATTTTTTCCAGACCAAGAAGAAGGTTGCGCCGATGACTTTCTCGCTCAGCGATGCCTTGGCCAGCGTGATGACGATTGCGGCCTCTCTGTTCTTCAACGCCTTCCTTCGAGACAAGGCGTGGCAAAGCATCGTCATGCTGTCGCAGTGCATACTATTTGCACTACTCGCAACGAACATGCTCCTTCTCGTCGGTCTCCTCGACATTGACGCTGGCCTCTACCTCGTAGGACGCAGCGTCATCGGCGGCTTCTTCGGGCACATCGGCTTCATGCCCCTTGTCGTTCGCGCGGCAGACTTGGTCCCAGATGGCCTCGAGGGAACCTTCTACAGCCTCTACATGTCGACGGTCAACTTGGGCTCTGTCGTTGGCGAAGAACTCTCCGGCCTGCTTACAAAGACGCTCGGAACCACTTCGCACACTGCACTGCTGTGTTTTTACTTGATTGCCATCGTCCATAACATATTTTCCTTCCTGACCTTCCACCTTGCCTACGGCTAGGAAGAGCCAGAGGGCATATATAGGCCCTCGACGGATAGGGTGCTCGAAGAAGATGGTCGCAGAATGTTGCCTTTGCATGGAGAGCAAGATACTCTTCTACGCCTGCTACCAGTGCAAGAACGACTGGTGCCACACCTGCCACCGGAAAATGGACACGCGGGCAATGCGAAAGGCTAGCCTCATGTCGTGCCCCTTTTGCCGTACTAGTTTTTTTCGCTACCTAAGATTCTGTCGGCCCATTCGAAAGATTAAATTCCTAAGGTCGCACTAGGGCATCCACACCGGCTGTTCGTGTTTGTAGAGTGCCTGCTGTTGACGAAGCATGCTGTGCTCTTGCAGATCAACCCTTAGAACATAGTTGTTCAGGTGCATCGTTGTTCGCGCTTCCCACGCAATTGCCGACGACATGAATACGATGACAACAATAATGCACCAGAAGACAATGCGCTCGATAAAAAAGCAGGGGCAGGACGGTGGGTCCTCGTCAAGGCAATCGTCGACGTGGAGAACTTTCATAGTTAGATAAAGAATACGTGTATATTTGTCCTTGCTGCCTTCAAGTACATATAGCAAATTATTAAAAATGGTAAATCTTCGCTCCTTCCTTCTTGTACTCTTTCTCACTGCTGTTACTTCAACGGACTTGTCTCGCGACACGGCAGAGCGGTTGAATATTGCGGCCTTCTCGGAAAACTCCAAGGAGGGCCATGTGATGCCGCCGGCCTCCTTCTTCCTGCAACAGCTCAAGAACATGTGCCACGAGTTTGAGCACGAGACGCTTGCCTACTACCTGTGCTCTCACCTGACCGAAGGGCAGAAGTACGTCGTGCCGATCCTAGACTACCACGAGGACGAGGAGAAGAACGAGCACGTCTTCATGGTCGAGCTGATGCCTCAGAAGGTCTACTACCATGCCGACAGCCCGGTGGCAATCACCAGCACCAGCGGCACAGACCGAGACATGCAGGTCCTGATCCCCAAGCAGCATGTTCCTGCAGAACGCCTCAAGTCTCTGGCGGAACAGTTGACTCGGTCAGCAAGGTAGCGGAGAGCAAATTATCAAAGGTGGGCGATCGACTAAGGCGCCGAGGAACAAAATCGTCGCTAACCGGTAAAGTGTCGTCGACTGCGGTGTTCGTCCAGTGCGAAGGAATTTCGATTGCCTCACTTTCCAGCCACTCTTCTTCGTGCACCTTGAGGTATTGCAGGAGTTTGTCGTTCGGTTCGTAGGCAAAGTGTGCGGCCATGCAGGCGGTCACCTTTCGAAGTCCTTCGTTGCCGCGGACGATGGCGTAGATCCACACCTTCTCTACCTCCTCGAGAACGACGTGCCTCCAATCGTCTGGTTGTCGGCCAGCCTTGTAGACCCACTTCCTGCTGACGACGATCGAGTCCATGTTGAAGCGGTGGAGCGTCTCGAGACCGCCCATCCAGCCGGAACCCAACTGTCTGGTTAACATGACTTGCAGTGTACGTGTACTAAGAAGCCTATGGATTTATACTACTTTTAGACGTTTTACTAGCCAACACTGCTCTTCCTTTGCCTTCTTCAGCGCCGAGGTGTCAAAGACCATTTTGCCGTAGAAGAGGTAGATGTCAAGGTGTTTGTCAAAGTGTTCCCTCTCCCCCGCCGTCAGTTCCTTCAACCCTTTAAAGTATCCGCAATGCCGGTCTACTTCGCAGAATTCGTGCATAAAGTACTCGTCTTCGCCGGACTGCAGGGCAAACCACTCCGTCTCTTCAAAGGCAAGGCGGCCGCTGGCAACAAGGTCCATGCGCTGCCCGAGGTCTTGTTTCAGTGGCTCGAGCTCGGAAATTTTTATCTGGTAGCACGAACTCTTTGCCGTGTAGTTGAACCGAGACGAGTTTCGAATGACTGTTCCGCGCTTCAGGAGCCTCTGTGGTTGAATCATGTCGTGTTTTGCCTTGATGCCGCATATCCATGCCTTTGTGCTCTGCGAATGGTCAAAGCCATAACTGTCTCTGAAACGCTTTCCATGAATGCGAACAAAGACGTAATAGTCCGCCTTTTGCCTTGGGTTGATGGCCGACACGCTGCAGTCGTAGAAGCTCGGGCAGTCCGAAACGCTGTGCCCCTTGCTCTTGACCTCGAGCGTCGTGCCGTCCTCTAGGAGAACGTCAAAGTTGTACTTGTCCTTCATCTCCCTGTCGTTATCGTCGCAGGCTTGGACGTGCTCAAGGTAGTCCTCGACGATGATCTCTCCGAGGCAGCCAGTGATCAGGCCCCTGCCCCTCGTAATGCTCTGCGGATCCGTCGAGCGGTCGGGGTGCTGCTTTGACCGTGCTACGGCACGATCGTACTGCTCTCTGGTGTAGTGCACTAACAGTGCCGAGTGGCCTCCTGCTTCGTGCTGTCGTTTCATTTGACGTATAAGGGACGGGTCGGAAATTAGTAAAAAAGACTTGACAAGTGGAAAAAATGAAAACGAAAGTGGGGTCGGTTTTGCCGAAACGGAGGAGAGTGAAGAAGAAGCACGAGTGTGCCGTCTGCTACGGAAAGAGGGTGCACATGGCAAAGCTGCCCTGTGGTCACCGGTTCTGCAAACCCTGCACCAGCAGGTGGACAAAGCAGGAATCGTCGTGCCCGCTCTGCAGGGCTGTCGTTCGCTCATACCAGTACAGGGGGAAAACGATAAATGTTGAAAAGAAATCGCAGGCACAGGAAATGATGGTCTTCGAGACTGTCGTTGCCGCAACGACAGAATTTCTGTCGTCGTCGGCCTTCCAGAGTCAAGTTCGAGACGATGTTGCCGAACGGAAACCCGGCGCCGAACTGCTTGCCACCTGCATTCACCGGTCGTTGTACATATTGGCAGAGGAGGAGAACAGGGAGAATTTTAATGTCGTCGAGCTGCAAGAAGCAATCGTGGCCATAGAGAGTATAATGGAACTAACGCTTTAGTCTTTGCTTATGTTTATAAAACTATTCTCCGACCACTTTGTCAGGAGTTCTATCATCTGTCGCTGCTGTTCTGCAAGGACATTTAGGGTCGTTTCGTAGTGCAACTGTCGCATATGGTTTCCTACAAGCACCTCCTTCAACACCTTGCCCTGTTTGTCGACCAATCGCCCAAGGACCTTTACAAGTTCGTCCATGCTCTTGCACTGAGCTTCGCTGATGTGCAGCTGGTGCTGTTTCACACTGGCCAGAATAGAATGAATCTCTTCCAACAGCACATGCACATGCTCATCTACGCAGCTCGGATTCGTGAACATGTCGATTTAAATAATTTCGCTTAAACAGTTTGGAGGCCTGACGGTGCGCCAACTCAAAGGACACGTAATTGTTCTGGTTCGTAAGGAAGAAGAGGTCCAAGAGAACGGAGGCCTTTCTGCCCTTCTCACTAAGGCGCTCGTCGTGGCTGGCCGCCCAGAACAAGTACATTCCGTCCGGTGGGTCGTAGGCGTAGTACTCGAGTATTCCAAGACGAGTCGACGGGTCCTGCTCCATGAAGAAGGCATGAACATGCTCGGCAAATTGATTTTCCATAAAAAGACTCTTTTAGCAACGCAGGTTGTCAAAGTAGTTGCCCTTCGCAGAGACGCCTGCACCGCTGGAGGAGCGCAAATTCTGTTTAAAGTACTGCATCAACATTCCCTCCTGCGTTCGAAGACGTTTGTAGTTTGCCGACAGGGAGTAGTACCGACCGGACAGAAACCTTGTCATCTGAATCCTCAGAGAGACCAGCCGAGCAAAGTAGGTGCTGTGCCTCGACTTGATGATGTCGTCGACGTCGATCTTCGTCTTGCACATGTTCTCTAGGAGGGAGACAGCCTCTCCGACATGCGAGAAGCATATTGGCGTCAGGAAAATGTACCCGCGCACTTCTACGGACTGCAGAAAGTACTGCCGGTCCTTCAGGTACTCCCCTAGCTCCCTCTCCCTCTCCTCCGTGTTCCCGCCAGAAACGGCGTTGATCTGTGCTATCGTGCCGAGCGAGGGAGTGTTGGCAAGAGGCAACGAGTCCTTTCCCTTGTCGTTGCCTATGTCCTTCCAGAATTTGGAGACGTCCTCGTTCGAGAATCCCGCCACTTTTATGACAAAGGAGTACCATGGGCTTCGAAGGGCCTGCATCTGGGCCTCGTCGTTGCGGGCCTGAAAGGCCACGGCATCTTTTAAATTCGGGTCGTTCTTGTTCAGGGAAAGCTTCTTGGCACGCTGCAGCATCTTCTCCTGTATTCGTTTCACGGCAACATTGGAAGCTTTCTCGTCGACCTCCTTTACCTCGACGACCGGACGGACATGGTTGAGCTGAAAAAACATTTCTGACATCGTTAGGGCCTCAATCTCTCTCTGGAAACATTTAGTGATTTTATATATACACGCCTGCAGGAGAAAACACGAACAAAGCACAAGTGCGCGGAATGAACAGTTGGCAGCTGCTCAAGGCAGCCGAGACTCGCGCGAGGGTTGAAGAAGAGAGGCTCTGCACTCTCTACAACTGCTATCCGTGGGAAATAAATTACGAGCGCAAAAAGGCAAAGAATCGCCGAAAGGAAGTGCTGCCATTCATCTACCGACACATAGACAATGGCGTCGAGGTGGACGACGACGAGCTGAGGGACCTCCTCCTGCGCCACGGAGAGATCGAAGAGACCACCGCGGGAGAGCTGGAGATCGACTTGGAGGAGCTGTCCCCCGAGCTTCTCGAAGAACTCCTGCAGCTCTACATCAGGGAGAACAATAAGAAAAAGTCTAAAACAGCAGAGGGCCAGCGTATGTAAGGTTGTGCTTCCGGCAGAGGACCGGGTTTGCCTCGACAACACCCATCGTCGAGAATGTTTCTTCACGGAAGAGGGTGCGAAAATGCACCCACAGCTCCAGCGCCATCTCACGCGTTGCATGGTAGTTGCCACCCTCGCAGAGGTCGTCGAAGATGGTCTTGATCTCCGACGTGTAGTGCTCGTAGAGCTTCCCAGAGTGAAAGTAGAAACGGTCCATCGTCATCTGCCGAAGGAAGGGTGCCATGATGCTCTCGTAGGCCTTGCCGAGCGTTTTCTCCGGGATCTGGCAGTACGACAGCACCGTCGACGGCAGGAAGAGTCGTTTGTGTTTATAATCGTAAAGTATGTAAATGGCCAAGTACTCCTTCGTGCCGATGTGATTTAGTATGACGTACTGATTGTCGCTGCAGGGAATGCATCGGCCGGTCTTTGCCGTCGTCGGGTAGGACTGAATTAATTTCTCCACGGTCATCTTCTCATGCCCCCCCTAGGTCGAGCCGTTTATAGTTCCCTCTGCTGTTCTGAAATAACAGATACAACCACAGCATGATGGTCAAGAAGGTGAACAGTAAGAGGGCAATAAATGCACCCGGAACGACACGCTGGAAGGCCGTCAGAAAAAGCAACCATGAGCTTCCGACGATCCACCATCTCTCGCTGCCGGTCTCAAAGTAGTAAAGGATAAATAGAGTGTTGATCGGCACGATCGCCAACATTCCCCAAGGGAACAGCAGGTAACCGTTGCTCTGGCACCAATTGTCAACAACGGCAAAGCACTCCCATCCTAGGGCTGACACTGGCGACAAACATAGAGCCTTCAAAAAGAATGGAAGTAGCTCTGCCCATGTTTCCCATGACAGGTTTGTGCGCGGAGTCATCTTAATTCTTAATGCTTTGTAGAGTACATGTGCGTATGCGACGGCAACGATGGCACCACCTATGTCGTATATAAGAATGTCGGTAAGGGACTCTTCCTCCGAAACTGTTGCACCCTCTTCGCGTGCAAAACCTACACCTTCCAAAAAGAGCGGTGAGTAGTTGCCAAATACAGAGTAAATTGCATACTCGAGGATCTCCCACAGCACTGCTACGCCAATACTAAAGAATGCGCTGGTCGTCAGGCAGTAGAGCAGAAAGGGGTCGATGATGTGACCGATGTAGAAGATGAAGAACGGTTGCGTGATTGTATTCATTGGAAGAGTCTGTTACTGTTAGCAACCGAAACGTATATAGACAAGTCTTTCGATCGAGAGCATGAGCCTTCTTCTTCCCTTCGAGGTGCAGACGACAGAGGGCTGGAAGCAGGCCGGTGAGCTGAGGGAGGGCGACACGGTCCTGTGCTTTGACGAACACGGACTACGGCATAAGGTAATACGGCAATGTATCAGCTACTATTCTAATTTTACATTTACAGACTACAGCAACGGTTCCTTCCACATTGCAATCGCAGAGGGCTCTTCGGTCAGCCCCTTCTTCTCTCAATCGATGTCCTGCCCAGACAATTCAGTACTGGCGCAAAAATGCAGTGAAGAACAGACCGATTCCTACGATCCAGACCCAGACCTTGTCTACGCCTGCAACGACAGCAACGAACTCGGTGGCCTGCAGCTCGAGGCAGTCGCAAGAGGAGTCCATGCCACCGTCGAACACTGCATGCCACAGGCAAAGCTTCGCTTGAAAGAGATGCCCTTTGTAGCCATTGGTCCAGCAGACGCATCGAGCGCAAAGGCCATTGCCATCTCTTGCGATGCCTTTAAGGCAACGCACCTTGTCGTTCGACTGGCGGCTCTGGAAGACTGCTACAAGACCTTCCTCGTCATCGTTTGAGCGGAGCGCTCGATACCATCTTGACAATGGGGATTTGGCTCGAGTCGGCAAGGCAGTCGTCCAAGGAGCTGAAATTAAAGGTAATGTCTGCGACCTTGTGCGTCCTGCCAGTCAGAGAGACAATCTCAATATTGTTTGCTTCGGACCAGTTGCCGGCGCGCATGACACTTCGAAACCGGACCAATTTGTCCAAGGTCTCTTGCTTTCCGCGAAACCCGTGCCGCTTGGCGTACTCGGACTTGTTCTTCAAAAAGTCTGCCTCGTTGTCTTTTGGCAGAAAGAAGACGGCGTCGGCAAAGAGGCCATTGCTCGTGGAGCGGACAAAGGCCTCGAAGGAGTCGTTGGTCACGGACATTTTTTCTACCGCTGCGACTGGAGCCTCAAGGATCGTTGCCTTTGCCGACGGTTTCTCTTCCACCCGCAACGATCTTGGAGCCGGCGGCGCGCTGGACTGTTGAAAGGTGCCGGACTGTCGACCGATGGAGATGACAGGTGGTGCTTTGACGCCTATCTTTAAGCGCCGGCTTGGTCGTTTTGTGGCCTTGTGAAGGTCGAGAAACTGCCGTATCGACGGTGATTCCTGAGCGAACGGTTCGCCATCGATGGAATTTTGTTCCTCACAGAAGGATCGAAAACACTCTCTAAAGTCTGCAAAGGCTTGCCTCGTCGCTTCGTTGTCGTAGAATTTACAACCTTCTGCATTTGCCTGCTCGATTGTCATGGCATCGTCTCGCCCACAGGAGTGCAGGCGGTCGTACTGTTTTATGCTGTCGTTCATGGTCGGTGCTTGCCCTGACATGCTCCGTCTATATATATGGAGAATGAAAAAGCCACCCCCTGAAATTAAATAAAGAATAGTATATATGTCTCTGTCTACTACAGGTACAATTTACCTACATTTCCACCTACCTATAATGTCCACACTAGCTCCTGTTACCGAAATGCCACAAGAAGCTTCGGTCCAACAAATGAGCAGCATTGATAACACTGCCGCTCAAGCGATCGAAGGAAGCCCCGTCAACATGTCCGACAAGAATGTTCAGGGGAAAACCTACAGCCGAAGGGTTGTTTTGCACACCACCGCCACTGCCGCCGAGCTCGCCTCGGGTGGCAAACAATTGGAGATCCCAGACGCCGAGAAGATCTTCTCTCCTGATTTTTCCGACAAAGAGGTCAAAGAATTGCTCGGAGACGTCGACACCAGCAAGGGCATCATCACCAAGGTCGAAGTCTTGTCGATCTACAACAATGCCCCCGCGCCAGTCGTCATGGGCATGAAGCTTTTCCAACGCCCCGGAAGCAACCGAAATGCCTCCTGCGATGACCTGAAGATCACCAACGAGTCCGGATGGCTCTACAACTGCAGCAAGAACGAGCTTGGCGAACAGGCCACGCACTCGAAGAACAACTACACCAACCTGATTGCCATGCAACCGTTCGAGAGAAACCGTGTCCCAGAGGGCATGACGGTCTACAAACCGAACAATGTCGTCAACAACCGCTACATCAGCGAGTACGGCTCCTACGACTGGAAGAAGCTCTGGTCCAACATTGTGCAGTTCCCCGGCGAAAACTTTTACTACGTAGACAAAAACCACGTAATCCTTAAAGTGATCGAAAACAACTGGGAGCTACTTGGGCTTGATTTAAGGGCAGAAATCCCGCGCGAAGGTAAGTACGTTAAGGTTGCCACACAAGTTGCCGACCGAGTCATCAAGGAGTTGTATGACAATATCATCAGCAAGATCCCATTTACCAGTTTCAAGAACCTTAAGGCCGTCTTCTCGTCCGACGCTATCAACGTCGACACGGAGAGCAAGAAGGAATACCAGCTTATGACCGAGCTGCGCGTTTCGTTCGTCTACCCTGCCATTGGCGCCTCGGAAGAGTCGACCCAGTGAGTGCAAGAGAGAGAGTAATACAAGTAGAGTATAAGAGACCATAATATGACTAATACTACTAGAGGACATGACCTTCTTCTACTCCTTCCCCTCGGAGCTCGTCCGCCTTGCCCTGCATGACAACTCCGTCTGCCTCGAGTACCCGCGCGATCGTCTCTTCAGCTCCGTGCTTATATTCTACTTTGCCTCGAGCTGCCTCTTTGTCCTTGCCAGTTTTGCCTTTCGCGGTCAGGGCGTTCAACTGCTCGTCATCCACCTCGACATTGTCGTCTTCGTCGTCCTGCAACTTCTTCTGCTGCAGAAAGGCCTTCAGTGGGCGCAGTGCTTTCTGGGCATGGCCGAGAGCACCTTTGCCATGACGGACACCGTTCGGAGGGACAGCATCCGCAGACGGTCGCAAGAATCGTTTGCAAGGCACGACAGCAGCAGGTACGAAAATTCTGCACTGCGAAGGGACGGCGGAAGCAGAGGAAGCAGCGCTGGGGTTCGGAAACGGACCGACGATTCGGAGCCGCACAGCATTGACATCGACATGAGCAAGCTGAACTCGGCAATCCAGAAAGGAACACTGTTTGGGTGAGCCCGCCGGCCGTCTTCCAAGAATCCTATATTAGTCTGCCCACACGCTCTGGAAAAGCGAAGAAGACTAGACCATTGCAACGATGAGCCGAGGCAGCAACGACAACATCCACACGCGCTTCAAGAAGTTCCTCGTCCACAACCTCTGCCATGCCATCCTGCCGGAGCAGACGGAGGACCCGGTGCCGCTCTGGAAGGCCTACAAGGACTACTCGGAGCTCAAGTGGAACGAGGAGAGCACCCTCTTGGTCGAGCCGGAAAAGGCCTGCGACCAGAACCGCTTGGCTAGCCTGTTCGTAAACTTTATGCAACAGTGCGAACAGGAAGATGTGCCGTGGTTCATGGTCAGCCGACAGGCCGGCCTGTCGGACTCGAACCTTCAGCGATGTGTCAACCAGTTCAAGCAACGCTACATGTACGTGTCGTTGCCGGACAACCAGCGCGTCGACTTGGGCATACTGGAACAGCTCGTGCAGATCAACAAGCTTCAGCTGAACCTCCGAATACCAGACAGTCGGCCGATCCTGACAATGCACGCCGCAAGGATGATGCGGCAACTCTACATCCTTCACCAGAAACACCCGACGCTGGTGCCCTACCGCTTGGACTCGGACAAGAAGCAGTTCGAGACCATCCTCTGCCAGTGGTTCGACGAGCACTACACGACGCACGGGGAAGGGATCGGCTACCCGAGAAGGCAGCTTCTCGAGGAGGCCAACGAGATGATCACGAACGCCTTTGGCGCCAACAAACTGATGTACTGCCACGACCCATCATGGCGGGCCCTTCTGCAGCACGTCGGCGTCGACGACACGCAGCAGAAAGGGTCCTACCTTCGCCTGCACGTGTGGAGAAAGGCCAACGACGGCACATACATTACAAACGTCCGAAGAAGCTCAGGCCCCGGCGGCGATTATACCTTTGCAAAGAGAAAGAGGGTCCGCTTGGCAAACCGAAACGAGACGGCAAAGGAGAAGGACACAGCACGGAAGAAAAAAGAGAATACCTCGAGAAAAAAAATGGAGTATCTCGGCTAAGGCACTGCCATATAATTTTTGTCCTATAACTATACCTCTATCTTTTACTACACATAGACTCTTCCATGGACGGCCGAGATATCGTTCGCTCAACAATGCGAAGGGGCTTCAGAGCCTACTTCTCTGCCTGCATGCCCTCTACCGCCACGACTGCCATGGTCGAGATTGCCACTGCCGAGATTGCTGCCGAGACACGAATGCCGTGGGGCTACCGTAGGCGCAGGGCCCGAAGCCACTGCCAGTCCCCAGTGCCGACGAAACCCGTCAAGGGCTTCTTCTACCACTTCTGCGAAGGCGACGGCCTGCCCGACTGTGCCGTATGCTTTGAAGCTATCTCGAGCTGTCAAAAGGTAATTTCCCTGCGCTGCTCCGACGTTTCTCACCACAGCTTTCACGAAGACTGCATCACGCCATGGCTGAAGGAGAAGGGCACCTGCCCCGTCTGCAGGGCAGAGATTCTCTAGTCCTCGACCGTGTTGGCGAGAAGAACTTCGCGCGACACACCGCACAAGGCCCAGACCTTCTCCGTCAAACGCTCCTCCTTGAACTGATCGAACAAGCGAAGAAACTGTTTCATCCCGATGGCCGTCGTCGGAAACCCGTCCGAGGTTGCGCGGAAACGATGAATGAACTCCTCCGCCAAGTCGTCGACAAACTTGGTGTGCAGGGTTGGCGTATTCTCCAACACGACGCGCTTGCGCTTCTTCACGTCAAAGGTCTTTGCCTTGAAGATCGGCTTGATCGTCGGGTGAAACAGCTTGCAGCAGAGTTCGTACATGCGGACAAAGTGCCTCAGCCCACAGCGCGTCTGAGGAAAGCCGCGCGCAAATATTGCCTTTGTCGTGTCGTCCTTTGCCGTGTCTGAAATGAACTTTGGGCTCAGGGCATACTGCAACTCGACCCCGCGAGCGTAGCGACGAACCCAGCAGGTGGCGCAGCTTGCATAGGTAGACACGGAGGACTCGCTCTTCAGCGGACTCGTCGGGTCCTTCAACATCAGAGCAAGGTAGGTGCGAAAGTAGGTCAGCGCACGGTCGGCGTGCAGGCAAGGATGGACCTCTTTGAATTTGGACATGTGTGCACGAAATGTTTCAGAGACCTCTTCGGCCCCTTCAAGTGCATCCATGGAGTTTTCTTGGACGACGGACGTGGACATTGTTAAAAACAGTTGCTTCGAGGTAAAGTGCACCGACGAGTTGAACGATTTACGACTCGGTGCCTCGATCAAGGAAAACTGCCAGACGTGTTTTTCCGACTGGAACAAGTGCAGCGGGCACTTTGGCCACTACAGGCTGATGAACATCCCGCTCGTCCACCCGCTGATGGTCTCGGCCGCACGGAAGGCCCTGAAGACCATAGGCACAGCACGCAAAATAAAAATATCACAGAATTCCCTCCAAATTTTAAAAGAGGGGGAATGGAAGGTGCTCACCTACTACGACATCGAGAAAGACCTGAACGACTACCTCGAAGCAGAAGAATCGAGAAAAATGACCGACTTTCATTGGCTAAGATGGGCAGTGCCAATTTCCCCCCCGTGCCTTCGGCCGACCTGCTACACGCCAGAGCGTGGAACCTCCTTCAACGATATCACGCACCGTCTGTCGTCGATCGTTCGCATGGACAAGGCCCTGCAGCAGAGCATCGACATGAACCCCATGAACAAGGTAGAGCACCGTCGCTATGCCGTCCGTTTGCAGCTGGCCTACACGCTGCTGTTCTTCGTCCCGCAGGGAGCGAGGGAGTCGAGGGAACTGTCTGCCATTGCCGACCGCTTCAAGGGAAAGGAGGGCAGGCTGCGACAAAGTCTGCTGGGGAAAAGAATCACCTTTAGCGCCCGCACGGTCATCACTGGAGACCCATGCCTTCGCCTGACAGAGCTTGGCGTACCGATCGAAGTGGCAGAGAAACTGACCAAGCCCGTTCGCGTTGCAGCCTACAACTACGAGTACCTCGAGGGGCTCCTTGCAAAGCAACAAATCAAATACGTCAACCGCGCCGCCATGCGCTTCAATCCAGTCTTTCGAAAGGTGCACCTCAAGGTCGGGGACCTCTGCCACGTCAAACTGCAGGACGGCATGCGCGTGCTGTTCAACCGCCAGCCGACGCTCTGGTACAGCTCCGTGCAGTGCCTCTACGTCCGAAGGATGAACCGAAAGACCTTCTCCATCAACTGTGAAATAACGCCAGCCTTCAATGCCGACTGTAAGTAGTAAACTTCTTCTCTTTCTTAAATTTATATACCGGGGACTAACTCTTTTTATTCAGTCGACGGCGACGAGATGAACATGTTTGTGCCGCAGACGATCGAGGCGGAGGGCGAGCTCGAGTGCCTGATGCAGTCAAGGGAACACCTGCTCTGCGGTGGACAGGGAGTCGTGCAGGACACGGCGCTTGGGTGCTACCTGCTGTCACTAGAAGACTGCAGCATGACCAAGAACACCTTCTTCAAGTGCCTCTATTTTGTTCTGACCGAGCTCGACCGTGACAAGGGCCTAGAGATGCACTTCTCCCTCGAGGCTGCCTCACGGGGTCCCTTCACAGGGAGGAAACTTCTCTCCTGCCTGTTCGGCGACAAGATCGACAGGGAGGGCCTTGTCGAGAAGGGCACGGTCGTCGGCGTGCTCGACAAGGGGACGGTAAAGAAGAAGCTCATGCCGCTCGTTCAGGAACACTACGGGAAGAAGGAGCTCGGAAACTTTCTCTACCTGCTCAGCCGCATCAGTGCAGAGTTTCTTCGTCGCCGAGGCTTCTCCGTCGGTCTGTCGTCGCTCGAATCGTGGAAGACGACGGAGGGCAAGGTGGACATTGAGCAGGAGACGAAGGAGTTCGTCGAGACCGTGCAGACGAAGGACGAGTGGCTGCTGCTCCGGCTCGGAAACCTCTACAAGAGCAAGAAGGCCCTCAAGACAAAGTCCATCTTCTCCGACGACAACCCGATGCTCGTCTTGGGAGGAGAGAAGAGCGGCGCAAAGGGCTCCCTCCTCAACCTTATTCAAATACGCTCCAGCCTAGGCCAGCAGTACTACAAGGGCGGCCTGATCCGAATGTTTCGAAACAACCGCATCCTGTCGTCGGAGCCCCTGCAGAGCGGAAAGCAGACACAGGACCAGCAGCTGGCAAGGCGAGGCTTCATTTCGTCCAACTTTCTCAAAGGCCTCAACCCGACCGAGTGCATGCTTCATGCCATGACCTCAA
>Ga0233412_10000418_pt1 | contig 25007 bp, 13 predicted proteins | sample Na_anoxic_4_MG_FD_180667 | JGI IMG/M metagenome (GOLD analysis project Ga0233412, IMG submission 180667) | Seawater microbial communities from Saanich Inlet, British Columbia, Canada - Na_anoxic_4_MG | ecosystem: Environmental > Aquatic > Marine > Inlet | place: Canada: British Columbia...
GTTTCTGACTTCGGGATAGGATCGCACCACCTTGTTTTAAGCTCTTCAGATATTGTCCCAGAAAAATATAGAACGAGTGCTGAATATAAAAAAGTTATATATAGTGTTACTGGTACGTCAGATAAACCAGGAACTGATTTATATGTTGGGAGCAGAACTCCATTTTATACCTGTGATGCTCACTGGGTTACGGAGATTGGATTTAAAAGAGGAAATGATACTCCCATCTCATACGACAGAGGATATGACAAGGATGTTCATTGTACTTTTACTAATACTGGAGATTACATAAAAGACAGCAATGACGGTCTTTTTGGAGGAAAGATTAGCAGTGCTGGTCATCTTGAAGATCCTAGTTCTATAACTATAGAGGCTAAAGTTCTTAAAGGGGTCTCGCAAAAGATAACTTCACAAGGTCTTGGTCCTGCTGCACAAGATATGATACAGAATGATCTAAATTCTAAACATTTTGCTATTGCCGCGACTTTAGATTCTGGTAGTTATACTTTTTCTGAGAGTGGAGGATATCCAGAGTGGACATTAAATGATTGTATTACTCCCATTATTTCTAATTTAAGGTTTGTTTCAAATCCTTTGGAGGAAAGTGCATGGGATCCAGTAGATGAAGGCATAGATGTTAGTGCTCATGTTACAAAATTTAGTGATTCTTGGACATCTTCAGATTTTTATACTGCCGAACATTCTGGTTCTGTTTCGTTTATTATTAGCGAAGAAGGGGGAAACGAAACGCTTTCTCACTCTACCGAGTTAGAGGAAATGAAAGATAAGGCATTTTATATAGAGGTATGGGCGGGTTATGACAATTGCAGTTATACGTTTGGTCCGGTTGAAGGTGACGGAGGGGGGTTGTTCTATAAGCTATTTACAGGTATCTGTTTTGGAGGAACTATAACCCAAGAGCCAATTATAAGAAGAATGGAATGCAAGATAGAAGACTATTCTAAAATTCTTAAAGATACATTGTTTTTTAACTCTCCATTTTTTGATGGTATGAGAGATGTTAATGCTGTCTATGAAATATTAAAAATTGCAAGTTTTAAAGACAGAGATAAAGGGACAGGGTCAAATGACGGCATATATGGAGCGAGTGATCCTGCTTCTGAAGTATCTCTGTCTTGTGATGGTACTGTTAGTCCATACGAAAGTACAACAGCAGACGGAAGAAAATATACATGTAGTGGATACATACTGCCTTTTAGCTATGATAGAATACAGAATCCGTTTTTCAGATTCAAAGATGGGTCTAATACTTATGAGGCTATTTCTGGGTTCGCAAAAAGAGCTTCTAAGATGATGTTCTTTGATGCTTTTGGTGTTTTTCATTATCAAGACTCTATGGGTATTAAAATGTCAACGCTTACTAATAGCGAGCTTGATGAGTTTGTTTTATGGAAATTTAGGACAGGCGAAATGCAAGAGTTCGATGATACAGGATATCAACTCATCTTTAATACAATGACAAAACAAGGAACAGTTGAAGATGTTTATAATGTAATACATATGAGAACGTCTACGCCTAAATTTGAGCTTATCGTAGGGAATAGAACAAATTGGGCGTCTATAACTGATCCGAGCATTAAAGGCTTTTTAGGATATAAGAGGACGATGGTACAAATAGAATCAACATTTGGTAATGTGGAGACTTTAAAGAATGTAATGGATTTATATAAATCTGTTTGGGTTCCTCCTCTTGCATATAACTTTGAGACATACGGACAACCGTTAAGGATATTTGATATTATAAGTGTTGACGATAATAATATGTTAGTGGTTGGTGTCTCTTCTGATATAGATCCTCAAGCTAATAAATGGAATCAGACAATAGAAGGAGAGTGGTTTGGGGTATATGCTCCGAGTCAAACTCAAGGAGATTCGGGAGTAGATACAGGAGGGGGAATACAAAAGAATATTGGTATAGGTGGTGTAACCAACACTGGGACAGGTAGTGTAACCGTTGGAGGACAAGTATTCCAATCCAGCGGAATAACACAATACGATCCAGGATCTGGAAGTGTAACCGTTAGAGGACAAACGCATGTTCATTCAAATGGGACAACATTACCACAAATGTAAGGAGATTTAAGTGTCTACAGAAAATTTAATTGAAATATTGTCACGAAAAAATAGAGAGGCGATTAAATACGAGAATACCGTTGACACTCTTAGGCAAGATTCAGAAACAATAGCTGATGGTTGGAGACAATTAGGTCTATTTTTTACTGGCGGAGGTTCTAATTTCGGGGAAAACTTCGCCACAGTAGGAAAAGGGGGAACTACAGTTGGACCATAAGAGATATATTTTGGGAGATAGAGAATAATGCCTGGTTTTACACCAAACTATAATTTAGCCTATTTTGATTTTGGAGATGAGCTTGATACAACAATCAACGCTCAACTAGAATCGGATCGTTTTGTAACCATTGACAGACAATTATACGGTTTGTATAACGTATTTGGAGATGGAGTTATAAGTGGTTGGACAGTTTTTGATAATGGATATACAGAAACTGGAGGTATTTCTATAGGCATAACTGATGGGTTGGGCATAGTCAAATTCACTACCGTACAAACTATAAATTCTAATTTTATTAGTTCTCTTGTCCCTAATTCAACTATATATATTTATGCGTTGCCAACATCTAATTCTTCTAGCACAAGAGGCATTAGCTTTATCTCTAGTTTGACAGTTATTACTGGTTTCGCATTATTGCTTGCTGTTGTAAATACAGAAGACTCTAGTATTAGTCTAATAGATAATAACGTAAGAGATTTTGTTAGTTTTGAACAAGATATAATAAACGCTGTAAGCAGTCATAGACATAGAGAGGGAGACTCGAAAGTAGATCTCACTTCTGGAGTTAAAGGTCTTTTGCCTGGTTCTAAAATTGATGGTTTTGATGTAGAAAAACTAGAAACAGGGAAGCTAGATGAAGAAAGAATTCCTTTGTTAGATCATAGTGAATTAGAAAATGCTGGAAATTTGTCTCACTCTCAAGTAGATGCTGTAATAGAAACTATTAGTGATGATAATTTAGGATTGCTCGGAGAGGTCTCTACAGTCAATCAGATAAAACAAATTATCTTTTTGAGATATAGGTATGATGACGTTGATAAGTATTTCGTTAATGAATTGGTTATTATTCCAGGGTTGTCACCAGACAGTCAAATAGATAGTAATGCTAGTTCTGCATTGATAGACGAAGACGCTGGATGTATAATAGGATATCCTGTAGGTAGTAGTGATACGTTCTTTTTTACTCAAAACTTTACGCTTCCTGCTAGAGCTACGAAAGCGATTATAACTAGTAATAAATCTGTTCCTGCTGATTCTTCTATCTCTTTTGGGATTAACACCACTAACTCTGTTGATTTTGATGATTATACGGTCATAACAGAAGATTCAGTTTCAGATATTCCTTTGGAGGGGAACAATTTAAGAGTTGGCATTAAGTTTGTTTGGACAGGGACAGTTCCAGTTTTTAATGAAAGCGAAGACGACTTCATTGATTATTTATATTTCTATTTTGAGAATACTGGAGCAAAACAAGATTTTCATTTTAGAGCTAGATTTTATGATGCGTTTGACGGAACAAACGTTAGTGGTTTATTCTTTACAGCAGAAAGTATTGTTGACCAAGAAAGATGGTTTGTTACAGACCAAGCCCAATCTTTCACGGACGGTATCCCCTGCTGCGGTTATGAAGTCGATAACGGAGAAGAATTTATTATAAATTATTATCCTGATTTATCAAGATTTTTACTTAATAAAAGATACTATGTTGTTGTAGATGTGTGGGATGGTACTTCTTATAGTCTTGAATCTGCTCCTGCTTCTTTCAGAGTCGGCGGTGGTAGTGTCGTAGATTTGTGTACAAAATATGATTACCTTCCAATAGTAAAGAATTTTGGGATCATGTTCGAGTTAGAGAATAGTCAGTTCACTACGTTGAACTTTTAAAAGAATATGCCATTTAAAACTAAAAATTATGGGTTGCCAGTATTTTCGCTTACTGATGTATATAGTGCGAGTTCTGATTTTCTTCGTTTTTCTATCATAGATAATCATCTTGCCGCTATCTCTTCATTTATAGGAGACGGTGTCATAGATGGGTGGGACTTGTCTGACATAGCTCAATCTAATAGCTTATTTGTCCGAGTCGAACCTGGCATAGGAATGATGGGGCTTGTAGTCGCAAGGACATTTGGAGATATCGTTTTTAATGTTGATGACGATACTACTGTTTTTGTTTACATGCAGAGAAAATACGATTATATAGGTGGTTTTAGCTCTTTCTCTGAAACTGTTTCTATTTTTAATGAGGACGAGTTTCCACCACCATCACCATTATCTATTACGGTTTTAGGTTGGGATTATAATTTCGTATCTTTAAGATGGGACTCGTCCCCGAGTGATGAGCCAGATTTTTATCAGTACGCGATTTATAGAAGTACTGATAATTTTGCGACAGAAGAGTTGATTGCCAATTCGACTACTAATGAATATATAGATTCTTCTGTAGAAGAAAATACATCTTATGCATATAGAATAACATCAATAGATTTAACTGGAAATGAGAGCGTCCCATCTCCACCAACAGCAAACATTCTAACCCTTTTAGATGTGACTCCTCCTTTAGATCCTTATTACGCACTAGTTTTTCCTGGCGATGAATTTGTAGATATAATGTGGAAAGAGTCTGAATCAGATCGCATACAGAAATATGAAGTCTGGATTCAAGAATTAGACAAAGAATATAACCCTATCGGCTCTGTTTCTGTGGAGATAGTAGACGCCGATAGTACTGATCTAAAGATAGAGGGTTTGGTTAATGGTACTTTTTATCGCATATTAATATATGCTGTTAGCGAGAATAATATATATTCGTTTGGAGTAGAGATAATAGATGCTCCTAGATCTAATTATGGACCAGAAGACGTTTCGTCTATATCTTTGTCAGACCAAGAAAATTCAAAAAATCAATATGGCATTAGAATGAATATTAGTTTCGTTCCTGGCGTAGATCCTTATAATGAGTTTGTGACGGAAAGATATATTGTCACTTTAATAGAAAATGGCAAAAATACATCAGATCCTATTTATGTTTATGACGAAACTTCTGTTTCTGTGGATCTTTTTACAATAGATGGAAAATATAATCCCGTCTTGCCTTTAACTGACTATATTGTTAAAATAGTATCAGAGGATGCCGAAGGGAATACTAGTAATACTGTAGTCGAGAGGATCACTACATCAGAATATGTTTCTCCAGCTTCTCCTTCAGAACTACATTCTTATCAAGATGATGATAATAACATCATCTTCGCATGGGTTAATACTACAAGCAAATTCGATCATAATGAACTTTCTCTTAAAAGAACAGACCTAACAACGGCGGTTGAAACAGTTATAGAGAATGGGATAGATTACTCTAAAAAAACATCATATAGAATTGAGACAGAAGATATTGTTCTTAACTCTAGATATACCATAAGCCTTAGATCTGTAGCTGTATCTGGGATCAGAAGTGATGTTGTTAATGTCTCATTTGAAACAGTAGTCTCTATGGAAGGCAAAATAGATGTTCCGTCTGGACTGGTATCTTTAAGAGGAGAGGGGTTTGTCCGTCTTCAATGGGATGAAGTTACAAGTACTATTCCTTCACATTATCAGATATGGAGATCTCCATATACCTATTATGGTTTAATCTCTTCTAATTTTGAATTATTAGATACCATAACAGCAGACAATTTTACTTATGATGACTATTCCGTCGCATCTGGAGGCAGGTATTATTATTTTGTTACTACAGTTGATGTTTTTGGTAGAGAATCTTTAAATCCTATAAGTGACGGATATTTTTATCATCCTTTAGTTTTTGGATACTATAGCTCAGACCAGACTTTTTCTGCTGTAACAGATGTACAAATAATGTCAGATGAATACGATACTATTCTTTCGTGGGTAGAGAACTCTGATGAGTTTGATGGTTATGAAATATGGAGATCAGATGGCGATAAAGCCTCGTGGGAAAAGGTTGGACAGACTTCTAAGGAGTTTTCTGTTTTTATAGATGAAAATGCCCTTCTAGTTGGCGAACAGAACTACTACTATATGATTAGAAAATACAGGAACGAAGCACAAGTAGTTACTACGAGTTCTACTTCTCGTCCAGTCAATTCTGTTTTGCTCGGTCAAATAACATCTTCAGGAGGCTCTTTTTCTATCGACTCTTCTGCAAGAGAGGACGTAGCGATATTTTCTGATTTGATAGAACAGTTGATAGAAGATGAGTTTGAGAGGAACTCTCATAATTTAACTCCTACATCTACCCAAGATTTAAGAATTATACTCGATAAGAATGTAGTTGTTACTAATTGGAGTACTACAGACAACAAAACTTTTACCACGACAGAAGAAATATCAGGAGCTACGAGTTATGTTGTGTGGCAGAGTGGAGAAACACTTGATGTCCCGTTTAATGTTGATACAGATACTAAAACTATACTTTTCTCCGAAGAACTAACAGCCTCTAATATAGCATTAGAATGTATCGGTCTTGAAGAAGTGAGCGATACATTACCGGCGTCTAGGGTCGGATATCCAAGTGCGACTAAAACTTATTCTGGACGTTTTCCGAAAGAACAGTTGCCGCCAATAGATCACACAGGGAGAGAAGATCAAGACTTATTGCCGTTGCAACTGCCTATGATAACAAATGATGATTATGGTTTTGAAATATATCAAAATACGTTAGGAGTCATAGATTCTATAGGAGAAGCTATTACATTCTATGATATCATGGATTTGTCTACTGTCGGTCAGCCTTTCATTTTGAATAGCAGTGCTCAAGCTGTTGCAGCTACGAGTAGAGGTTTAGTTAGATGGGATGGAGACGATTGGGAGATCGCAATAGAAACCGATTCTGCTCCGCATAAAATATATTATGCAGCTTCGATAGAACGTTATTTTGCTCTTACTGGAACATCTGTCTATATTAGCGGAGATGGGATCACATGGGTTCAGTGTTTTGGTCTAGATGGGATATATGCTGTAAGAGATATTACTGAAGATAATAACAATAATGTTTATATTACAACAGATAGAGGTGTTTATAAGCTTGACGAGACAGACCCGTTGGGCGAATATTTAAATTTTGAACAGACGACTCAAATGGACGCTTTTACATCTAATGCGTTTGCCATATGGAATGACAGAAACAGCATTGTAGTATCTGGTGAAAACGAATTATTCTCTACTATTAATGAAGGCTCTACTTGGGAAGTTTTTTCAGAAATAGAGACAGACGAAATCGTTTGGCAAATTATTGAGGAATCTTCTGGTTACGTTTTTGCTCTTACGAACAATAGCGTTTGGAGAAAACACATAGATGCTACTGTATTTGAGGCGATAGCTTCATTAAATTCTTCTTTGGCTAGAAAGATTCAAATTTTTGATGGTAGAATTTGGATAAGTTCTGATGCAGGATTGTTGATTTCCACTAGTGGTTATAACATATATACAGATCCTATAGTTCTTTTTGAAAAGAGTATTCCTGCCATCAATTTTTCACATAAAGATGTTCCTATTACATCCTTGAACGCTACTTCTTCATCTATTATAATTGGAACAGATGCTAAAGTATTTTCTGGGAACAGTACGGCAAATGTATCAATAATATTTGGCGAGACTTCGCCAATAATCCCTTCTGTTTTTGTCGATTATGAAATGCAGAGTATCGGGTTTACATATTATACGGTAACTAATACTGTAAGGTTTGATCGTTCTCTTTCTCACGATTCTACCGTAACTGTGGCTAATCAGTATAAAACCTATAGAGCTAGAAATAAAGGATGGGTAGATGGGAGATACGATGCTAATTTGAATGTATATAAAAATGGGGTTCTTTTGGCAGACGTTACTGGAGAAGATGTTAACGTTGTTGCTTCTTTGTTGTCTGTCGAGTTTGATGATTTTACAGAGTTCGATTCTAACACGGTAAAAGCGACAGACGATCAAGAAACATTCAATGAAAAAGTAGGTTTACTTGTCGCCGAGCAAGATAACGGTACAGACGAGTTGCAGCCATACGTATCTGATTGTTTAGACGCATATAATGTAGTTTATTCAAATGTCCATGGAAGAGTAAGGTTTGCGTCTGTCGAGGAAATTGATGGAGAAAGTTTTGTTATATTCGAGTATCAAAAAGTCCCGCTTGATTTATATCCTCAAATTTTGTCAGAGTATGAGATCGTTCCAGATATTCCAGATGTTTTAGCGTCTGATACTGACGGAGAGGTCAGCGTTAATGCTGTTAATGGCTTCTTCTCTTTCTTCGATTCTTATAATAAGTATGATTTTTTGACTATTAATCTTTTGAATAGCTCTCTTGAGGGAGATTGGGATAATACTCATAGAGAGATAGATAATCAGTTACAACTGATAAACTCAGGACTTCCTCTATCTCTTGCAGAAACTCATGAAACTAATATGCTTAAAATGGGATTGTTTTTTGAGAGATTGTGGCCTGGCGAACAAGAAGAATTTGATGAATGTTTCCTCCCAATGACATCGACTACAAACCTTAATTACAATCTTGTAAGTGACAATGATTGGTATGATGTCTTAAATTCAACGGTAGACTATAAAGAAGAGATCGTTCAAGATAATTTGGGTTTTATTTTCCGTCATCCTACTTCTGTTTTGTATGTTGGCGAGTCAGATATAGTTTTAGTCGGGAATGAAACTGGAGTTATTTCTATATCAACAGTTGATTATAGTTTTGAGATACTTAATTTTAATGGATATAAAGAAGAATTTGTAAGAGATATAAAATCTTATGATAACGATTTGTATATACTTACAGATGATAATTTATATAAAAGCAGCGATTCTGGTGTATCGTGGAGTAGAGAAGAATTACCAGGTTTGAGTGGTAAATATTTCCAATTAGTACAGTTTAGAGGATTATTTGTCATTTCTACAGACAATGGGGCTTATTATAAGAGTTCGGTCAGTGGTTATTGGGAAAGAACATTAATTCATACTGAGGTTAGATTGTTGCATTCTGATACATATTTAACTGCTGTCAAAAATGGATCTGACATCTATTATAGCACGAATGTCGTAGACTGGGTTTTTGCAGGGAGGGTTACTAACGGAGGAGTTACTAGCTCCGTAGACTCATTCTTAGGAACTATTAGGGTTAATTCAATAGAATCATATAACGATATACTATTGTTGGCGACAGACAAAGGTTTGAGGTTTGATAATTCTACATTTTATACTGAGGCTGCTGCTACATCATTGATAGATGTCGAAGGGGATTTTAGTGAATCTTCTGGTATAGAGTTTAATGATGTTGATGTTAAATCAGGAGAATACGTCGGAGGAACGAGTGAAGGAGATTATTATGTATATGACGGATCTTCTTACGTTAAAACGAATACAGAGTTATCTTCCATTCAAAAGATTATATATGTAGGAGATGATATCTGGGCGTTTGGGTATGATATGTTGAAGGTTTCTTCTTTGGGTTACGCAATAAAGATTTCGTTTGCCGTTCCGTTTTAAAGGAATTTGTCGTACCTTTTTAAAGGAATTTGTCGTAAAATTCGATAATTAGATATAAGCCTAAAAATTGGAGATTTTAAAATATGCCTATAACACAATTAGATACAGAAAACGCTGATCGAGATATTACGTCATTAATAGCGGTCTTAACAGACACTCCGGATGTAACCAATCCCACTCTTTGTCAGGCTTATGTAAAACTTGGAGATGGAGCGAAAAATCTAGATGGATCAGGAGGGAATTTTAATCTTGTTATCACTGTTGGAGGACAAACTGTTCAGGCTAGTCCGCAAGTATTTGTTTTTGGTACGGAAGTTCGTTCTTCTATATGGAGTTCGCAGTTCCCTGTTCCTGCAAATGAAGAAGTTATAGTTAGCGTTCTTAGTCCTAATGCCGCTGATACCGATGTAGACGTAATAGCATATTTATATGACGTTTCTGCTGGCGATGCAATTGCGATTTCAGGAAGTACAGCTACTGCTGATAATGTAGAATCTGTTTTCCTTGGGACAGGTTCCGCAGATGATGTTGATCTGTCTGTTCGCAGTTTGATAGTAAGTAATGATTCAGGAACTGGTCTGCAAATTGTAGGAACTACTCAAGGTCTTCAAGTAGTAGGGACTTCAGGAAACGCAGCAACACTTATTTCTGCCGGTGGAGATGGCGATGGATTATCTATTACAGCAAATGGGTTCGGACAAGGAATAGATATAAACGCTACGTCAGGTGATGGAGTAAATATTAATTCCACGTTAGCAAGTGGAATGTCAATTTCAGGTGCTGTTCAAGGATTGATTGTGGCAGGAATTTTAGGTGATGGAGTTCTATTCACTTCCATCGGTGGAAATGGAAATGGATTATCTATTACAGGAAATGGGACTGGTGCAGATCTTAGTGCAAGTGAAATTGTTACTCTCCTTACATTAACTGATGCAAATGGCGAACCGGGGCAAGGTCTTCCTCCCGTATCTACTACTATGATTGAAAAAGTAGATTATCTTTATAAGAATTGGAGAAACAAAAAAGAACAAACTGGTACACTTTTCTCATTATATAATGATGCAGAAACTGTTGTGGACCAAAAAGCAGACATTAGTGAGATTGGGGGATTGTTTACTAAAGGCGAAATGGAATCTGGTGCATAGTGACTATTGATTCTGCATCTAAACTCGCTGCTGCTTTAAACTTTTCTCAAATGGATGATGTTTTGCCATTTACAGATGACACAGATGACACAGTTGATGCTAGAGACCGTTGGCAAGTCGCTGGTTTTTATTCTATATCTAGCTCATCAATAAAATTGGCACAAATATTTAGTGTTAACGATCAATTCGTCCCAACAAAGGCATCAGTTTTTTTAAGACCTCGATTAAATAATGAAGATCACGTTTTCTTGTTTTCAGATAATGTATCTATTGATTCTTTAAATTTCTCATCTTTATCTCAGGGAACGAATAAAATGATCGCTGACGATAGTTTTGCCGGTTTTTCAGGTGGAGGATATTTGTCAGTAGATGTTTTGGATGGGACAGGGGGTTATGCTTCTGTTAGTTATCCGATACAAGCCTCTTCAGGGCAGTATAGATTATGGTTGAGAAGTAGAACGTCTACAGGGGCTTTTATGTCTGTAGTTTCTTTAGATGGTACAGAAATTGGGAATATTGACAATTTGTCAGCTACTGCTTTTTGGGAATGGAACTCACTTCTTATAAATATAAATGATACGAATGCTCACACATTAGAGATACAGCCAACTATAAATGGAAGTTTTATAGACAAAATTTATATAACATCTGATGTTGATGAGGTCGTTTCAGGTGCCGGTCCTGACTTTTCTATTGCTCCATATGTTACAGTTCATGCTCGTCTTTATACCGTTGATGGAAATAATCGACCATCTACACCGTTGTTTATATATGACTATATCACAACTGTTTCTGATTTAAAAACTGACGATTGGTATAATTTTAATCTTAATTTTTTAGACAGTTCTCGTGCCATTTCTTTCAGCGATAGCTACGCTTTGGTTTTATATTCATCCGGGTCCAGTAGTGACAAATATGTTGTATGGGAAATTACTGATGCCGACGAAGATGTAGATAGTCCATCTGCTATAAAAGCTTGAAGGATTAAAGGAAATAAAGCCGAAAATATACATAGTATAGTTATAATACTTAGAAGAGATATTTATGGACATTTGTTTATTTAACCCGGATAGCGGAGAGTGGAATTTAGTCAATTATTATTGTCTTTATCATTCTATAGATGGGAATTGGACTATTGGGACTTGGTACGTAAATAGCACAAAAAAACATGCTATGAAGATTTTTTCAGATGATGAGTCTGGAGGTTTTGACTCTAGCAATCAAAGAATTAATGTCACTTCACCGAATCAAAGCACTCTAACAAGATCATATTTCAATCCAGACAATTTAGAACTATCAGGTACCAGATTGCAAGCGGATGCATACGGTTTTAACGATATCGGTTTAGATTTTAACGATAGTATTGTATCTATCCTTTTTGACGAGAGTGGAAGCATGTCTTGGAATGACGAGAATGGATTTAGGCATGATCTAGCTAAGAGATTCATCAGCAAGGTCTCTGGGAGCTATCCTGCCGAGGTTTTGTATAAAATCTTTACCTTTGGAGGGCAAAAGATAAAACTCTCTGTAACGGCTAATTTGGAGTCAGACAATCAATTCAACACTTTAAACTCTGAATTTTACCAACAATATCTATTTAATGACAGTTTAAATAATTTCGCAGGAATTAGAGTAGTAAGAAGAGAAGACGCTTTTCCTTCAAATCCCATAGACGGAGAGATATTATTCGATGGCGTTTCTAATGGGATACAGGATTTAGGAGTCGAAGCAAATAAGACATACTATTACGGTATATATACGTTTAATACTGATTATCAGTTTAGCGATGGAGTTAGAATACAATTGACGCCTAATGACGAGAGCCTTCCTAGAGGTGTAAAAACATTCAGTTCTGAAGTTCTAATAGGATCAGGAGTAATAGTAGATAATACGGTTTGGGGTGTGTGGCATTTCGATGAGGCTGATGGACAGATTCTATATGATTTTACTTCTTCTGCTGACCTCTCTGTCTCAGAATCTAACGCGATTTGGCTAAATGCAGACGATGTCCCATTTGGTAAGTCTGGTTTGCGTTTTAATGGAGAAACTACCGCTGTAACTACGCAGTCGGTTATATCTACTTTTGATTTAAGGGAAGATGAGAGTATAACCATTAGTTCTTGGATTAAACCTTACAGCTTTACATCTAATAAAGCGATAGTCATGAGACAGGATGGAACTACTGCAAATTATGCTTTATATACTAATGCTGATGGGGGTTTGACTTTTGATACTGATTTCGCTTCTGTGTCATCCGCTGTCGATGTTTTGTCTGAGAATCAATGGAATAAAATAGATGTTTCAATTGATATGTCTGATGGTTCTATTTCTTTCTTTGTTAATGGTTCTCCTGTAGGATCTAGCATTTTAGGTTCTATTAATTTATCTATAGGAGATATGTATTTCGATATAGGGTACAACAGAGGAGCGATTGCGAATGTAGATAGTTTCTTTGGAGAAATATGTGAGGTTATACTGTATAACACAGTAAAAGATTTTGATTACATTTTAGATCAACATAATACCCTTAGAAACGATAACGGCGATAGGTTAATTGTTCTTAAATTTACGATTCCAGAAATATACGGTTTCAATGGGGATATCGTTAGTATTGTTTCTAACGACATAAGAATTCCTTCTTACGAAGGTGATGGTCAAGAGATATACTCTAACGCCATAACTTCTGACGGAGATTTTTATACTACGTTTCAAGATGGTTTTGTTTTGGACGAAAATCAATACTTTAGAATTTTTTCTCAGAATATCAGTGGAAATATATGTCATATTGATGATGCTATGTCAATCACTGTTCTTGTCCCAGACATAGATATAGAGAGTAGAGAACTCGTCTCTCCTTTGTCTTTTTCTTTGTCTTCTCCTTATACCTTTGAAGGAACGGCAGGAGATAGAAAGGTTTATCTAAAATGGAATCTTGACGCTTCGGATGAGAGAATTAAAAGGATAAAGATATATCGATCTACAACAGCGTTCCCTGTTTTTGACGAATATGGGAATAGCGATGGTACTCTAGTTTTTGATGACGACATATTTAAGACTAAATATATAGATAGATTATTAAGTAATGATACTCGCTATTATTACATAATATCAACTGTCGATAAATTTGGGAGACCGTCCAACTCCAGTACTGTTAGCATAATCCCTTTGAGCGGTCTGGATGAGTCTCAAATCCCTTTGGAAGATGTTGAAAATATACGTTATGAAATAGTAAGCGGTTCAAATTTGAAAATATTGTGGGATGACTTCGTTCCCAAAAGGGACATAAGTACTTTCTTTGATGAAGACATTTCATTCTTTATGAAGATGACCGATCAGTCTGACAACCCTATTAGTAGGGATTACACTATCTCATGGGAAGTCGAGAATGCGTCTTACACATATCCAGACGATGTTGCTGAAGACATATTTGCTGGAGATTCAACTGTGAACGCTCCAGATGTTAATGAATTGTATGGACTGACAGTTACAAAATTAGACAATGGTTTGTCGAGAGGTCTTTTAAAATTGACGAACGATGTCTCTCTTTTGTCTAATTTGGAATCTGTCTTACTGTCAATAAGATTTACTGTATCATTTGAGGGTCTTGAATTCGTATATAAATCAAGGCTTATTCAAATAGAGTGGAAGAACAAACTGTCGTTTGAAGTAGAGAACAAGGATAGCAAATATGTTGAAGTAGTTAGTAAACATACAATAAACGCATTAGATAAACAAATACCGTCTTCTGCCACCGACTATGATGGAACATATGCTACATCATCTTCTTCTTATATCTCTAGAATTTACTTGAAAGACGAAGACCTTGCTGCTACGTTTAGTAATACAGCCGTTAGTGCTGCTGTTTATGATGCTACAGTAGATTTTGATGCAGATAAGGTTCAACCAGAGACAGGATTGTTAAGCGTTTTTTCTTATATTAATAGTGCTATTGAGGTAATTTCAGGGACAAGAGAAAAGAGAGACATATACGGAAATCTGACTGGCGAAACAGAAAACGTAACTTATGCAGATATCTCGTTGGCGACTCCAACTCAAGCTCAAACTGTTTTATTGTATGTAAAAGTTCATTTACGTAATGGTTCAACAATTATAAAGAAGAAGTTAGTTGTTTTTGGGAATCCTTTAGTCGTAGATATACAGCCTAATGTTCCTTTATCTGACGGTCGTCAAGTTTTAGAGCAAACAGCTATTGTTTACATGTTAGACCCCGACGATCCTAAAGATTTGTCGAAGAGGACTTTTTTACCTGATACGGCGACAGCAGAATGGAGCTTGACCAAAAAGGATAATGCCATTGATAGAATTTTCTATTCTGAAGATGATACTGGCGATCCGAACGGTATTTTTTCTTTTTTGAATAAAAGCGTTGCTAGAAATGTGTTTTTAGGACCGATAAACAATGTCCGAATATACGATTCTGAGGTTGAGTATGAAACGCATACAATGGATGTATCTGTTTTTTATGATGGTTTGACAGCAAGTGACTCTCAAGTAATAGAACTTATACCGTTGAGGGAAAGAGGGCATAGAGTCATGCCTTCTAACTTCTTGATGGAGTTTGCTGATTTGAAGCAAAAGTTTTGGAGTGATGGTATCGGGTATGCGACTCTTACCATCTCTCATGACGCTGTAGTTTCTACTACTAAATATTCTGAACCATTTAGACAGTGCATGAGTTCTGTTGGTAACGATATTCACCAATTAAATCATGGTATGATGGTTAGGATCGATACAAGCGATCCAGAGGTTGAGATAATTTGGGGAGATGTTGTTGAATATCTTGATCCGTATTTAGATAGATGGGTTCTTAATACAGATAATGCTACTATTGATCATGGAGCGGCATCAGTAAATCTTTCTCGATATGATAACACTTTTGTTTACTTCAGACTTAATAGGAAAAACTCTGATGCAGAAATAACAGGATTTGAAAGTCTGCGTACAGATTGTGCTCCTTTGATATCAGATAAGTATTCATTGTATAATAACGAGATAACTGTTACAGGTCATATTGTTTCTGTTTTTGACAATGAAACTTTAACGCTTACTGGTGGAGGATCGTTTGAAACGGGTTTGGTCCCGACAGTTTTAGTTCCTGAAGAATCGCTGAGAATGAGAGTTGTTGACAGAAGGGCTAAAGATGGAGATGATATCAGTAGAATAGAGGGAGTAATATTAGATGGAAAATCAATTAACCAATTTATATTAGACGTTTCTTTTGCGGATGCTCTTGTTCCAGATGGCACGGAAATAGATATAAAAATAGTTAACCATACGGAGAATTCCGTTCAAGCGGTTAATAGTAAAATAACAACATTGAGTTCCGTCGATTCCGGGATCGATACAGACAGGGAGAGAAGTTATGCTACTGTCGAACTGCAACCTTTGCAGTCTAACAAGGATATCGCTGCAAATATTTATCTTACTGCAACATATTCATTGCAAGACGATGATATAGGGAGTATAGAGAGGACAGAGACGATATGCTTGTTATTGAGAAATGATTCAGATGACTGGAAAGACCAGTCGTCTTCTGATAACGTTAGAAGCATTTTTAGCGTTAGGGCAGATAGATATGACACGCTTACTAATGAGTGGTCTCAATCATCTTCAATGTCTGCTGCTAGAGGTCATCTGTGTGTCGAATCTGTTTTGGACCAAGTCTACGCTATTGGAGGTTTAGGTGCGAATGAGATTCTTCCTGCTGTTGAAAGATATAGTATATCTAATAATTCATGGTCATCGATGACAGATATGCCAACGGAGAGAATGGGAGCTATGTCCGTTGTTGTTGGCACGGAAATATATGTATTTGGGGGAATCCGATATGATAAAACCAAAAATATAGTATATGTTTCTAGAGCGGTTGAGAGATATAATGCGGTTACAGATACATGGAGCGAGTTGGAAAGTATGCCATTAATAGACATTGGTTCTATTGATAAGGTTGGATATGGAGTTGCTTTTGGTTCTGCGACATATGTCTCTTCTCTAAACAGAATATATATTCTCAGTGGAGTTAGAGATATAACAGATAATGGTTCTTTCGTAGATTATAATAATAGAGTCCTTTATTATGACATAGGTAATGATGAGTGGGGATACTCTGATACAATATCTGAGATAGAGTTTAAAACTTACAGTAGGATTGCTCCTTTGTCATTTGTTGATGGGAATAGTATTATCGTTTTATCCGGAGCTTTCCAGAAAACAGATGCTTCTTTGGAATATTATGTTACAGGTTTTTCGTATAATGTTTCTTCTGGGTCTCTTGACGCGGTTAATGACAGGTTTAATCATATGTTGCAGCCTAGATGTTTTGCGGCTTCTGCCATTGATGGGGGAAGAATTTATTCTGTAGGTGGTTTTAACTCTGATTCAGAAACGCTTAAGATGTTTGAAGCTATAGAAAATACAGGTGGGGTCATTCCATATGATGTTTTAGAATTGGGAAATACTACGAAATCAAAGAATGGAGGCGGTGCTGCTATTGTCTCATACGATGGTCATTCTCATGTTATGTATGTTGGTGGAATGGAAAGCGGCAAAGGTAATGGTTTTCTTAAAATATCTATTGAGCCATATGAAGATGGCATGTATCTTAATGGAAACCAATATTTAGGAGCTAAAGTAAGTGCTGTTGATGACGGTGGGAATGTCGATGTCTTGGCGGCAGTAAAACTTACAGGATACTTACAGTCATTGGATGCAAAAGATATCACATTGGTTCCAGAAAGCTTTTTACCATATAATGTATTATTTGATGAAGATGAGATTGACGTTATCGATGGAGAATCTGTATTTGCTTTGAAACCTCGTTCGGATGATATGGTTAATGGGGTTGTTGACGAGATGACATTTACAGAAGGATTAGATAACGATTTATATAGGATTGTTCTTCAGTCTACTGTAACAGATGGGTTTATTCCAGAAACTGTGGGCACTGTATCTGGCGGACTTGTTCCATATTATGGACAGACATTAATTTCTATAGTTAATGATGCCAGTGAGACTGAGGGTCTTTCTCCTTCTTGTATAGTCCCTGTTACATCTAATATAACAATTGCATCGCTTAATTTTAAATCTATTTTTAGCGACAATGTTTTCAAGATCGTATCTGCTCCTCTTTATCAAAATGATTCAGTCTCAACTGACATACTATCCAGCAAGATGACAGTTCCTTCGGTTACAGATCATACAAGTGATGGTGCCGTGGTTAGTAGCGAGGCTTTAACTGTTATAGATGCTATTTCTGAGGAAATCCCATTTGGATCTTCTCCTTTGTATGACTCGCTATCTACTGTTTCCACCGTCTTGAACGATCAGAGTTTTGACGCTTACGATAAGATCATATATATTTTTGCAGATAATAGTCCAAATGTTTCTACGAAGACTTACCAAGAAGCTATTGATGCTATTAATGATATAGACAATTATCAAGAGGTTCCTCTTATCGTTGGCAATTTATCATTGAAAAGTCCTTCTATCGTTTCGTCAAGCATAAATAGGACTGGTTCTGCGATCTTAGACAAATTATCACACTATACTGGTGGACAGAGTTTTAGTGTCGTATCTGCTTCTGTCGAGGATGATTTGGTTTGCATAATGACAGGCAGAACTAAAGGTTCTTTGGGATACGGGTCAGCCGTTTATACTATCGATTTTGGCGAAGTTGTTAGTCTGGATTCTGCAAATGTTTTATTCGAATTGCCAGCGAATACGACAGGGGAATGGAGGATGTCTGCTAGTGAGGATGGTTATGAATATTCTCCATATACGATTTACTTCGAACCTGGTTTTGATGTCGGTTTTTCTGAATTAGATGTAAGATATATAAAGCTGGATATGAAAATAACAAGTTGTCTAACAACTACAAATGAAGAAATAGATGACGGTTCTCCTACGGGACATCCTTTAATAGAAGGTTTTGGTTTAACATATACTCCAGTAAAAACAGATTACTTATTTGTCAATGAGCATACTGTTGATGACAATAATCGACAGGTCGTATCAACCTTAGACTCTACAGATGAAGGAGAGGTGAAGTTTGGGGTTTCTACTTCTGGTTCTCATAACTGGAATGATTTCGATAGCGGGGCTAAACCGTCTCGTCCAAACGCTGGCGGTGGAGTTGTTCTCCCGGTAAGAGACAGAGATATCATAGGCATTCGATCTGAAGCTTTAGTAAATGTAGATAATTACGAGTTTAAAGCTACATATGGAGGTTGGGATTACGAATCAAGTATTTCTATCCTTGATTCTTCAAATAACGAAATATCGGCTAGTTTATATCAATTACATCCTAGAGACGGATTGGTTATATTCTCGACAAAAATGTATGATAGTTATATTATCAGAATACAAGACCCTAGTAAAATAAGATCAGGTTTCAGAATAGACAACAGTGATGCTGACACAGAAGTCCGTTTCCACGGATTCTCTGAAATGTTTGCTCCAGAAAAAAGTATCAAAGACTACTTGCAAGGAACTACTCCTACAACAACTAGCGGTAACGTTTGCTCTGATTTCCCATGGATCACATGCAACGATCCTTCAATGACAACAGCTTCTGTATTTATTGATTCTGTCCCAGGAAATTCTTGTTACGAGAGAGTACAAGGAAGCTATGCATATGATGCCACGTTGGACACTGTAGGCTTTGTTGGATGGTGGTTCTCCAGAATTGCGGCTAATGTTGTTTTAATCATAATATACTGCAAAACAGATCAAACTTATTATGCTCAAATTTATGACAGATCTTCTGATATCGCTGTTTTTGGTGCAGATCCTAACGAATGCACATGCGTAACTTTAGAAAATGATAGATTCAAAGACATCTCTGATTCTACATTATGTTGCGACGAAATCAGCGAGGGTGTACTTGGCGACTTCACTTTGAGAGGTGTTGGAGAATGTTCATTCTACAATGCATCTGTCAATATTAGCGTCTAATGTGGTTTTAATAATGGGTATAATGTCAGAATAGATTAAGACCGATATAATATTTTATGGAGTCAATTATCCCTGATTTAACTTGTATAATAGTATTAGTTCATAATAAAATTGATGTTACTAAACAGTTCTTAACTCAATTATTTGAGAACACTTATGAAAAGCATTATCATTTAGTCATTGTAGATAATGGATCTACAGATGGAACGTCAGAATATCTAGCTACGCTCGATAAAGATAATATCCATATCATATCTTTGAAATATAATAGCGGCGTAATAGATGGTAGAAATCTTGGTTACGAGAGGAGCAAACATTTAGATTATGACTATTTGCTTTTTTTGGATAACGACCAGTTTGTCGAGAAAGAATGGCTCGAACAACATATCTTTTTTATGAAGCAGGGAGACTATGATGTATTGGGCGTAGAAGCTTGGGAGATGAGCGAGAGCTTTAGACCTCTTTGGATGGCAAAGAATCCTACTGACGTTTATACTTATGTCGGAGCCGGTGGTATGATTCTGAAAAGGAAGGTTGTCAAGGAGATTGGCTTATTTGATACCAGTTTTAGCCCGATGTATTTTGAAGATCCCGACTATTGTTTCCAATGCAATAAAAGGGGTTTTCATGTCGGATGGAATCCACATGCTAGAATCACGCATAAACCTCATCAAACAATGTCAATTATTTCGCAAGAAGATAAACATAAATATTTTCGTAGAAGTTTGAAGTATTTTAGAGAGAAGTGGAATAACTATAATCCACCGATACATAAAAGAACAAAAATGAGAGAGAGTTTGCGATATGAAAATAAGCATCATAACCACAGCATATAATTGTGAGAAGTTTATAGAAAAGTCTATAAATTCAATTTTATCTCAAACATATGAAGATTTTGAGTTTATTATAGTAGATGATGGATCTACTGATAATACCGTTGATATTATTAGGTCTTTTAATGATAAGAGAATCACATGGATCTCTTTTGACCACAATTTAGGAATTCCTTCACGAGCTAATTTCGCTATAGATTTTGCGAAAGGAGAGTATATCGCTATACATGATGCAGATGATATAAGTCTTCCTACTCGTTTAGAGCAAGAAGTTAAAATGTTAAATTCTGATAAAAGTTTATTTTGTGTAGGAGGATACGCTATAATTATTAATGAGGATGGACTAAGAATGAAGGAATGGAATCATCCTCCTAATAGTAATTCAGGTATGATTAACGTAATAGCATCTGGAAAGAATCCGATAATAAATCCTTCTGCGATGTTTAAAAGAGATGATTTTAATAAAATTGGCAAATACACAACAGAGAAAGACATTCAACTTGTTCATGATCTCGAATTTTGGGGAAGATGCTTGTTCTCTGGACTCAATTTTTGTACGTTGGAAACTCCCTTGGTAAAATATAGAATTAATAGGAATGGTCTAACTTTTGGTAGATCTTCAGAAATGAGGAAGTCTCATCAGACGTTATTAAAACGATGGCGAGAGAAAGGACTAATATGAGTAAAAGTAAGAGTAAGAGTGGGAAACAGGTCGGACCTAGACCTTGGACTGAACATGAAGAAATAATGCTATATAGTATGCGAGAGGATGGAATTCCATATCGTATAATATCTTCAGAATTGTTTGATCGTTCTGTTAGTGCTTGTGAAAAGAAATACAGAAATACCATTTGGGTCAATAAGCCTTTTTATGATACGAGTAAACATACTATCAAAGATGGATTAAAAAAAGCCTATCTTGAAAGGCTGACTCAACTTAGAGATAAGAGGATTGGCGTTGCTAAAGTAAAAGCTGATATTATAGGAGATAGAATTGTTAGGGCTGTAGAGGCTCTTCCAAGAGTTCCTTCTCCTAGAAAGCCGAAGCGTAAACATGTTAAAAAAGACCATATAGAAGATGTTGGGATTATTGTTAGTGATTGTCATATCGGTCAGGAATTCTCTATGGAAGAAACTGGTGGATTGGGAGAGTATAATCTAGATATTTTCAAAAAGAGAGTTGAGAATCTCCAATATGGTGTAATTGATATAGTTGAGCATCATTCTAAGATGTATGCTTTAGACACGCTTCATATATTTTGTTTGGGAGATATTGTTGCTGGTATGAATGATGTTGGAGCATGGTCTCCTATCTATATTAATATGCCTATATTTGAACAATTTGTTGAAGGAGTTGAAGCTCTAGCTCAAATGATAGATCATTGGTTGGAGATTTTTAAGGACATTAAGTTTTATGGTGTCTACGGTAATCATGGAAGATGTAGCAAGCGAGGTTCAGAAAAAGAATACGTTAATTGGGATTTCATGACTTATCGGTTTTTAATGAGCAGATTCAAGGACAATCCAAGAGTCAAGTTCAATGTCCCTAAAACATGGTGGATATTTGAAGAAATAAGAAGTCATAAATTCCTTGTAGTTCACGGAGACGATATGAGAGGCATGTCTTGGCCTGCTAAAAGTTTGTTGGATTTCGAGCAAAAAATGATAGGTATTTTGAAAGATATCCCAGATTATACTATAGCAGGACATTATCATAGTGCTGCGGAACTATCTACAAATCATGGTAAAGTATTGCTAAATGGCAGTTTCGTTGGCGGCGACGTTTTCTCTCTGAAGAATCTACAGAGGTCATCTATGCCTGAACAGAAAATGTTTGGGATACACGACAGACGAGGCATTACATGGACTTACGATCTTAACCTTAATATAGACAGAAGATAAAAGGAGTTTAGACTTATTTGTTGAAATAGTAAGTTGGAGTTTATTATGATTGATTTACCGCAATGGTTGGAAGACAAGATAAAAGAAGTGGGAATGGAATGCCCTAATTGTGGGAAGAATGTAAAATTGGAGTCCATTGTAGCTATTGGAGTCAAAGAATATGACGAATCTAAGAATAAAAAGAAAAAAGATAGGATTCCATATCTTGTTATGGAACACACATGTGGTTATTGCCACAAGACTTATGGTTTTGATATAACCGTATGCGATGTTAAAGAATTTGTATTTGATATGATAGAGAAGTATGGGTTAGTAAGTAACGATCAAGATTCAGAATTTATAGAAGAGAAACAAGAGCCTAAAGTTAAAAAGAGTGAAAAAAGCGGTATTTCGCAAAAAGAAGTTGATAATTTTACAAATATGATGAAAGACTGTAAAAATTGGACAGACGTAATGGAAAAAGTTGGGATCTCCAGCGAAGATACTGAAAGGTACACAAAAGAAAGTGCGAAAGATAAGTGATTACAAGTTGTCTCAGTTTCTTATAGAATCAGCATGTGAAGGTGCTGGATGTCCTTTCGTGGATCTTAATATAAGATTTACAGAAGATGGACAGATGGGAGATGTTCTTTCTAATGGTTCTATTTGCGTTTCAGACGCTAAGAATTGGTTCGATATAAATAGCAAAATAGTATTGATATATTTTACTCATTTTGAGCAGATTTGTGGTAGTAGCTTAGTAATGGATTGTACTGAGCTAGAAAGAGTCCTTGATCTTTGGAGATCGTTTTTACTGTTTCTGTGCAACGATGAAGAGGCATTAGATTGTTTCAAAAATGATGAAGAATTTGTATCGAGACTATATCAGTTCCCTGTCGTTTGGTTGTTAATGAAAGATATTATTTGTACAGCGTATGAAGTTCAACTTGACAATATAGCTATCGCAGTCGTAGAGGACACATCTTCTTGCGATATCGCCGAATATCTTGATAAAGAAGTTTTGGATATCGAGAATAGTTTTATTGGTTTAAACGGATGTATAGAATATAAGCCAGTAAGAGATGCTTTTCTCTTTATCACTGTTTTAGAAGCTCATGATTTAAATGCTTATAAGATCATAAAAGAAATAATGTCATCAGAGTTGCAATCTAAGATTTGTGGAGCAATGAAATTAGTATATGGTGACGATAAAAAGGTTAATGACTTTTTGATGATACTTTTGACATATGTCGGCATAGAAAATAAAATAGAACATTTGGTTGTCGATTCAACTAAAAAAGCTAATAGCGAGAGTATGATTAAAGAGGCTCAGTTTATGAACAATTTGACTAACTCGTTTTGGTTCTTTGGATTGATCGAAAAAATGTTAGAGCCATCTAGAGGAACAGACTGGTCTGTTTATAAAGGACTTAATCCTTGGTTTGAAGAGATACAAGGGCGTATAGAAGAAGAACAGAAGAAAGCTGGGAGAGATGGAGTTACATACGAATCTTTACTCAGAGTAAAATCGGGTGAAAATACAAAAGAAGAGAACAATACCATACTAGAAAAGAATCTAGGCTCTGACAGAGTTTGGTAGAGGAAGGCAAAATGAAAAACGCAGAAACAGCACAGATTTTACGTAAAGTACTTGAAAAATTTAATGTTGCTAGGAGACTTCTTATCGATGGAAAAGAAATTCCAGCAGATAAAAAGTTTCAAGGAGTTTCCGATAACCTTGAAAAGTTGGTTAGTTTATTAGAAGAAGATGAAAATAATAAAGACAAGTGAATACATTAAAATAGCTGCTGGTTGGGATATCTATCCAAATTTCTGGAAAAGCAGAGACATAGGTCAGCAAGGTCATGTATTGTTTGAATCACCTGAACTTCCTGAGACTGAAGACGAAATCAAAAAGCTCTGGAAACCGAAGAACACTAAAAAGAGTCAATTACCCCCTTCTAAAGGAAAGGGCTTGAACCGTGAGGTTCGAGAGTAATTAGTTGATTAGGGAGCTTAATAGTTAATTATGCAGAAGTTTAATTTAAAGTTAAAGAACGCACCAAAGGATGCTCCACAAGTCCTTTGCTCTGTAAATTCTTCATTAAACAAAGATGAAAGTCTTAGTGTGAAGAATAAAGTACTGGAATTAAACAGTCCCGATGTGGATCAATCACAGCATACAGTGAAGCCTTTAAAGCTATTTGTGTATGTAATTTCAAAAACAGGTAAACCTTTGATGCCTTGTAGTTCTGCGAAAGCTAAAAGAATGTTAAAGAAAGGAGCAGCACATGTAATTAAAAGAAGTCCGTTTACAATACAATTAGATTTTGACTGTGAAGAAAAAGTTCAAGAGGTAACTTTAGGAATAGATTCTGGAGCAAAAAATATAGGTTTTAGTGCTGTTTCGACGAAAAAAGAGATAATAAGCGGAACTGTAATTCTTGATGATAAAATGAAATCAAGGCTTAATACTAGGAAAATGTATCGTAGAAGTAAAAGAAATAGACTTTGGTATAGAAAACCTAGATGGAAAAATAGAGTTTCATCTAAGAAAAAAGGTTGGTTGCCACCTTCTGTCCT
>Ga0233412_10000420_pt1 | contig 24870 bp, 27 predicted proteins | sample Na_anoxic_4_MG_FD_180667 | JGI IMG/M metagenome (GOLD analysis project Ga0233412, IMG submission 180667) | Seawater microbial communities from Saanich Inlet, British Columbia, Canada - Na_anoxic_4_MG | ecosystem: Environmental > Aquatic > Marine > Inlet | place: Canada: British Columbia...
TAGCAAGAAGCACAAACAAAGAGGTGGAAAGAAAAAAATGAAGCGTAAGGCAACCAAAAAGCGTAAGGCAACCAAAAAGCGTAAGGCAACCAAAAAGCGCAAGGCAACCAAAAAGCGCAAACAGAGTGGTGGCAAGAAAAAAATGAAGCGTAAGGTAACCAAAAAGCGTAAGGCAACCAAAAAGCGTAAGGTAACCAAAAAGCGTAAGGCAACCAAAAAGCGTAAGGTAACCAAGAAGAGCAAGGCAACCAAGAAGCGTAAGGTAACCAAGAAGCGCAAAGGATCAAAAGGTATGTTAAGTAAATTATTTAAATCACTTGGATTATAAATTATATATATTTTATATATAATAAATTAATTTTATAAAATATTATTTTCAATATATAATATTTTATCTAAATATTATATTATTATCTCAATATAATGTATATGATTAAAAAAGGATCATCATGTGGATGCGGTAAAAGTGGTAAAACTCTTAGTAAAAGTAAACATAATCGTGGAAAAATCTCATCCAAAAACGGTAAAAAAAGTTTAAAAACTAAGAAATACCGCGGTGGATCAGGTTATGCAGATCAATTTAAAACGACACTTTCACCTTGTTATGATAATACCCCAAAAGTTGGGTGGCATGCAGGTGGATCAAAAGATGTAGGTGTAGTTAAACTACAAAAAATGGCCGGTAGATTACCTTTATATAATGAAGATGTTAGAATTAGTCAAAATCTTGAAGGCAATGCTACATATTCTGAGCCATTGGGTCAAGCTTATCAAGATGTATTGTTAGAAAGAACAGTATCAAATCAATCAAATGGTGCTAATCTAAATGATGCACACTCCTCTTTAAAGGGTGGTAGTTTAGTAAGCAATGTTGTTAGTTTATTCAAAGGTAAAAAATTATCTAAAAAGAAACGTAAAGTTACCAAGAAACGCAAGGTTACCAAGAAACGCAAGGTTACCAAGAAACGCAAGGTTACCAAGAAACGCAAGGTTACCAAGAAACGCAAGGTTACCAAGAAACGTAAAGTTACCAAGAAACGCAAGGTTACCAAGAAACGTAAAGTTACCAAGAAACGTAAAGTTACCAAGAAACGCAAGGTTACCAAGAAACGTAAAGTTACCAAGAAACGTAAAGTTACTAAAAAGCGTAGGGGAAAAAAATAATTAATTAATAAAAAATTTAATAAAAAATTAATAAAAAATTGAATTTAAAAATAATATTTATAGCTAATAAATATTATTTACTATATTTATATTAATGCAAAAAGAAAATCTTACTTCTAGTAAAAGTTTTTCATTAAAATTAAAAGAAAAATATAAAAAATTATATAAAATGTGTAAAAAATATAAATGTACTAACTTTCTTTCTAATTACATACCATTGTCACATGGTAGATATTCTATTGTATTGTTGTCAAAAGATAAAAGTCATATAACAAAAGTATTTTATGAAAAAGATTCATTTGATGAACTTAAAAATGAAATTAAGGTTATTAATAAATTGAATGAAGATTCATGTGATAATATTATAAAAAGTTTTGGACATTCATATAATAAAGAATGTCCATTAAGATACATAAAATATGAATATTGTGAAGGTAGTGAATTATTTTGCTGGGACACAGAAGATTTAAATGATCTATCTATACTAAATATTATAGAACAATTATCAAATGCATTAAAACATACACATGATAAAAACATAATTCATTGTGATATTAAAATGGAAAATATATTTTTGAAATATATTGATATGCCCGAAGAAACAGATTATATCAGATCTTCTGATATAATAAATAATAAAGTTCAATTTAAACTAGGTGATTGGAATTTAGCATCTTTTAAAAATGTAAGAGGAAGATATGGAACAACCGAATATATGTCTCCAGAAGTAGTTAGAGAAAAACATATAACAAAAAAGAATGACATTTGGTCACTTGGTGTATTATTATATCAATTAGTATATTACGATTATCCATTTACAAATGATAGAGATAAAATAACAATGTTACTTATCAAGAGGTATGCAGATGGTCATCATAAATTAGAATTTAAAGATTCAATATTTGCAGATCTTATACAAAAATTATTAGAACCTGATATTACAAAAAGAATTTGTATTGATGAAGTAATTGAAGAAATAAATATTATTAAAATCTGCCTAATTCAATCAATGAAAGAACAAGGTCTTATAAATGATGATGATGAATTTATTGGCGATCAAGAAGACGAAGGCGAAGAAGATGAGGATCAAGAAGATGATGGCGAAGAGGATGAGAGTGAAGAGGATGAGAGTGAAGAGGATGAGGGTGAATAATTAATTTAGAATTGAATCAATGATACAATATATTCTTTATCAGACATTTGTTCTGGTTTGTCCTTTAATAATTTTTTAAGTGTTATTCTTTTAAAATAAATTCCTTTTTTATCTGCATAAACTTTTTTTGAACGATTATTAGGATCTATCTCATCTCCATTTGATAATCTTAAATTACCATTATTATGATTAGGATGGTGTGATAACATTTTAATACCACCAATATTTAATTCATAATGTTTGTCAAAAACTAGATTGTACATATATTTTTCTTCTTCTAAATATTCATATTTTATTTTTTTGTCATCATTGTTTAACCAAATTAATTCTTTAACAAATAAATGAAGATACTCGAAATCTGTATCTTCTTTTTCTGATAAAACTTTAACTGATAATGGATGTGTATCAGTTGTATATATATCTTCATTTGGGATATTTTTTGTGAAAAAGTCTTTTGGTATTTTAACCATTTGTTGTTTACCTTTATATTCTCTGAAATTTGGGCTGTAAACTAATAGCGATAATGGTTGATAACCATCATTTGTTAAAACTAAATCACCACGTCTTAAATCTTTTATTTCTTTTAAACCATCTTTTGTAATAATCTTTACAAATCCATAAAAACAAAATGGTGTAATTGCATTAACGAATAATTGATAATTACTGTTACTAGTATCAACGAATGTACTATTATTTTTATTTATAATTGAATTAGTATTTATCACTTTACCTTGTAAAAATAAACTATAATAATTATTAATAGTTCCACTATTAAATAATGTTAAATATACCGAATTACTTGATGTATTATCTAAATCAAGATCAAGATGATGATATATATTTATTACATATGTATTTGTTATATTACCTTGTATTAAAAATTTAGCACTTTCATAGTCAGTTTCAGACTCGCCTGCATTTATTGTTCCATTATTAATAATACATGCTCTTGTAGGACAAGTTAATTCTTTATAATCATCACCTCCAGGAATTGTTAAAGTTTCACCAGGTTTTATCCATAGATATGTATCATTACTTAATGTTAAATTACTATTTAATTTATAGGTACTTTTTGTATCAATTTCTATATTATCAATTTTTAAATTAACTTTTTGCCCACCTGTTCTACCAGAAATACAAAAATTATAATCATTATTCGAACCCATATTATTTATAAAATCATCTGATACATCTATATTGGTAAAAGAAGCATTATTCACTAATCCAGATGTATTAAATGAAATTTTCTTAGTTACAGCATTAAATGAAATTTCAACATTTCCATTATTTACAGTACCGCTACCTTGCATTACTGATGAATAGAGCTGAGTTGTATTAGATTCATTACCTGATGTGTTTTCTTGAATTTTAAATCCTTTATCCGTATATAAATCAACACAAAAAGATAAACATTCGGATGCCTCTGTTAGTAACATTCCATTTTCTGCATTCCAAGGATTTATAGATTTATTAAAATTACCAAAGTTAATTGAAAATCCATCTGCTGGATAATCATTATTGCTAACTAATGTAAAATCAAATTTAAAAGTCCATTCCTTATTATTTATGTCATTTCCTGGAATAAATAAGGTTGATTTTTGTGAAGCTATATCTATTTTTAATAATTCCAATACTTTATTACCGTCACTCTCTTCTATAATTTTAGCTGATCCAAAATCGTTGAGATTTATCTGCCAATTTTTATCATTAATTATAGCACCATCTGAAAATTCTTGTCCATCAGTGAAACTTTCAAAAGTTTCCTCAATAGTAGTTATTGAATCAGTTTTACTGAAATGATTTGTATCTGTTAATAACATAGCAGTGGCAATTGTTTGAGTTCCAGTTCCTGTCCAGCCACTGGTAAGATCACTAAATAATGTTCCATCAGATGTTGTTACTTTATACATATAATGGTTTGCAGTAGAGCCTGTTTCAACTTTAAAATTACCTCTATTAGGATATGATATATCTATTGTACAATCGTAACTTCGCATAGTTACACTATTTTCAAATTCAGTTGTGCCTCCATTACTATAATAAAAACTACCATGAAGATTTGTAAAATTTTTTGAAGCTTTAATTCTACATGTTGAACTATTTATATAAAAAATACCACAATTTATAACATTACAATTAAAAGTGCATGTTTGGCTATCAAATACCAATTTATCGGTTGGTAATATAATTAAATCATTTGAAAAAGTCTTAGCTGATGATGAATATGTATATACATAATAAGTGGTCCCATCAATAGTTTCTGTTGATGTAGTTGCACCACTTGCTTGTGTTGATAGTGTATTATACGTTGTTGCCATATATATATATTAAATATTTAAAGTTACATTATTTAAAAGAATGGTTGGGATAAATATATATAATGAGAATTGAAGATGGTATAAAATTAGATTTTAAGGATGTACTTTTCAAGCCAAAAAGGTCATCACTTATTTCTAGATCAAATGTAGAACTCAAACGCAAATTTTATTTCAGAAATTGTAAAAAAACATGGGAAGGTGTACCAATTATTGCATCTAATATGGACACAGTTGGAACTATTAGTATGGCACGTGAATTATACAAACATAATATGTTAACTTGTCTTCATAAATTTTACAGTATCGAAGATATTGTATCTATTTCCGAAGAAGATTTTTTTAAAAATTGTATTCTTAGTATGGGAATGAATAAAAATGATTTTAATAAAATGCATAATATTATGTCATTAATTAGCGATAAAGTTAATTTTATTTGTATTGATGTAGCAAATGGATATACAGAAGAATTTTTAAAATATTTAAAAAAAATTAGAGCAAGATATAAAGATGTTGTATTAATTGCTGGAAATGTTGTTACTTATGAGATGGTAGAAGCATTGACACTTTGTGGTGTAGATATTATTAAAGTTGGTATTGGTAGTGGAAGTGCTTGTACAACAAGAGTTCAAACAGGTGTTGGTTATCCTCAATTATCTGCAATTATAGAATGTACTGATGCTGCACATGGATTAGGTGTTCACGTTATTTCAGATGGTGGTTGTAATGTACCTGGTGATGTGTCAAAGGCATTTGGTGCAGGTGCAGATTTTGTTATGATGGGTGGTATGTTTGCCGGACACGATGAATCTGAGGGGGAAATAATTGAAAAAGATGGTGATAAATTTATTAAATTTTATGGGATGAGTTCGAAGAGTGCTATGGATAAGTATCATGGTGGTGTAGCAAATTATAGATCATCAGAAGGTAAGTCTGTGCTTGTTAAATATAAGGGTGGTGTTGATGATAGTGTTAATAATATACTAGGTGGTGTTAGATCGAGTTGTACATATGTGGGGGCAGTTTGTTTAAAATACTTGCCAAAATGCACAACATTTATTAGATGTACACAACAATCGAATGAAATTTTTGGAAAAAATACCTAAAAATAATATAGAATAATAGTATATGGATAATAATTATAATAATAATAATAAGATAAATAATGATACATTAAATTTGTTAGATTTTAATTCTTATCGTAAATATATAGATTTGATAAAAATTTATTATGATAAACACGATAATTGTCCAACTGATTCTAAACTTAAAATTAAAAAAGTTTATAAAGATAATAAGATATTTTTAAGTTGTGATGAAGATAATTTTTCATATGAAATTATTTTACCAAAATATATAAATATATATAAGGAATTGAATAATCAAAGAATAATTCGAGATAAATCTTTATTCTATTTTAAATCAGCAATTTTATATGGGAAAGATAAAGAACAGTTTGATAAATATAAAGCAGATTATATTAAATCTGTAGCAAAAATAGAAAAATATAATAATTTTTTATAAAATGATAATAAAAATTTAATGGAATTAGATAAAAATATGTTTAATTTAAAAGATAAATTAAATAAAATATATAATGATAGAAAAATAGTTTTTGATAAATTAAAAAATGTAGATAATATAACAAAAAAAAAAATTGTAATATTATTCTCTAAAAAATATCCAATTAATGATAGTGAAATAGAAAAAAATAGAAAAGCATTAAATGTTAGTTTTGAAAATTTAAAAAATTGGTTAGAATGGTTATCAACTGTTAAATTGTACATTAAGACTGTTAATGAATATAATTTACATTATAATAAGTATAAAAAAATAAATAATAAAATGAAAGAGAAAAACAATGCATGGATGGATGTAGATCCAATTGTCATTAATAATGCGAATCAGCTTAATATGATAAAAAAATATAAAAATGTGAAACAAATTAAAAACTTAAAAAACAAAACAAGTGGTAAAAAAAAAATAAAAATAAAAATAAAGAAATAAACTAATATAAAATATAAATTTTATATAATACTATTATATATAATATGTTAAGTAATTACATTAATCCATATTATTTTATGATTTCATTATGTGTTGGGTTTTTCTTTGTATATATATTAACACCAACACCAGATATAATTTTAAAATATCCTACCCCTGATAATGCAGGAAGTATAATCTATAAAGATAAAGCAGATGTTTGTTATAAATATAAGGCAAACGAAGTTAATTGTCCAACTGATAAATCAAAAGTAATTGATCAGAAAATACAACATATAGATGATAATAATGGTCCACTTGGAAAAGTTCAAAGATATTTAAGTAATTAAATATTTTTTAATTAGTAAATGTATTATTTACTAAATTAATCAAAAATAATATCTTATTTATATTATATAGATATGTCCTCAAATAGATTAATGTATGATACATGTGCTTATAAGAAAAAATTAGAAGAAAGTACCACACCATTAGATTATACTTTATATTCTGGTAAATTCGAAAATTCTTCAAAATGTAGAATAGAATTAGGTCAAGTTGGTGGAAATGGTGTTTCATTATTTGCTGGTAATTTAGTTGATTTAGAAAGTGATCTTCGTGGTCAAACTAGATATGCAACACAATGTCCAGATAAGAAATATAAACCAAGATGCAGACCATTATTTAATACAAATGATGATGGTTTGCCATGTGGTGGTCAAAATACTGAACAACTAGTTAATCAACCATCCTGTCAAATGGTAAATTATCCTGCTGTTGTTATGCCAGAACAAGCTGATCTTAGAACATGCAGATATTAATAAAATTAATTTAAAATTAAATAATAATTATTTATATATTATAATATATATAAATAATTAAATAAATATGAATAAATATATTCAAATTATAGAAAATAACAAAGAATTAATATTTGAATCGATGTCAAATATTTATAAAATTAAAATTGGTGACAACGATCAAAGATGTTGCACAAGTGACAACGATTATATTTTAAAGGAATCTTTTATAAAAAGTGATGAACATACTATATTACAGAAGATAAATCATGATTCTATTATAAAATATCATAATTACATTGAGCATAAAAAAAAATATTATTTAATAACTGAATATTTCGATGGTCAAAATCTAAAATTATTTAATTTTAAAGATAAAAAAGATGAAATTATAAAAATATTTAATAATTTAATAAAAACAATAGAGTATTTACATAATAATCATATAGTACATTTTGATATATCTAGGTCGAATGTGTTATATGATGGTAAAATTATAAAATTGATAGATTTCAATACCAGTTTTTGTATTAATAATAAAACTGAATTTGTAAATGATAATATGTTTGGTAGATGGCAAAATATTGCACCTATTACTTTAAATGAAGGTAATACAGGATACTTTAATGATATTTGGGCATTAGGTATATTATTATATAATATGACTTATAATAGAGAACCATTCCATAGGAGAAGTTATAAATTTGAAAATATATATTATAATAAAAAATATGAGAAAATAAATAAAATTATTAAGTATATTTTAGGAAATTATTTAGAAATAAATATTAGTGATTTAATTATATTTTTGGATTAAATGAAACACCGCATCCGCATGAAGTAGCGATATTTTTATTAGGGATGAATATAAACTTATTTTCAAAAATATTATTTTTAAAATCTTCTGACACATAATCTATTGTTGTTCCAATTAAATATATTTCTGATATTGGTTCTATTAATATATTTACATTATTATTTTTAATAGTAGTATATGTATTATATTTATCCTTATTAATATCTAATACTTTTAGATTATAGTTAAAGCCATTACATCCCCCACTTGTTGCTGAAAATATAAACCCTTTATATTTTTTAATTTTTAAAATATCCTCCATTTTATTCCATGCATTATTAGTTACTATAATAGGGAACTTTGTTATTGATGAAAACAATTTATTCATTATAATTAATATATATATTAATCTCTTATGTTGTTTACATTTGTGATGTTTACATTTGTATTAAACATATTCGAAAATTAATTTCTCATATACTTATATAGATGAGTTTTAATCGATTAATGTACGATAAGTGTGAAACTAAAAAATACTTAAGTGAATCACGTGGCCCTGGTTTATATAATTACAATCCACCATTATTATGTGGAAATTGTTTTCAAGATAATCCAACAATTAGAATGCAAAAGAACGGTGTTAGTTTAAACAGTGGTGTTGATTGGAGATTTTATAATGGACCAATTGATGTTGAATCTGATTTGTTAAATATTAATAATGCTTCTTCTAGATGTCCTGGTATGAAATATTCACCAATGGATTCTAATTGTGGTTGTGAAAATCAAGGACAACCTGGTGGCGCTGGTGTAATTGAGGGATGTTTTAGTAAAGTTGAAAAATTAAGAAAGAATGGACAAAGATGTCAAGATAATAATTTAGTTGATTTTCCAACATGCCATTTTGAAACAGAAGATACTAGACAAAGTAATCCGCCATCAACACTAAGAGGAACCGGTATTAATAGATTTGAACCCTTATGCTTAAATCCACAAGATCAAGTATTATTTCCAGGTGATTATCAAGTACCAACAAGATTAGTAGTAAAAGATAACCACCGACCTTGTGTACCAACACCAAATGTTAATTCAATGCTTCCAGTACAAAAACCTCTTCCATGTCCACAAATAACACCTGTTTGTGGTAATAATACAAGTGCTATGTATCAATATGATGTATGTGGATAATTAATCCGTTTAAATAATATAATTATAATACAATATATATTATAATTATGAATACAAATATTTTAATTTCCACACCGTGTTATGATGCTACAATGACAATGCAATACACAATTAGTTTAATGAATTTAGTACAATTGTTATCTATGAATAAAATAAGATTTGCAGTAGATTTAGTAGGAAACGAAAGTCTTATTACAAGAGCTAGAAATAATTCATTAGGAAAATTTATGCAAAATGACTTCACACATATTTTATTTATCGATTCAGATATAGAATTTAATGCACAAGCAGTATTAGATATGTTAAAATTTGATAAAGATGTTGTATGTTGTGCATATCCGAAAAAAGGATATAATTGGAATAAATTAATTTATTCAATGAAAAATAAAAATTCTAAGGAATCACTTGAATCAAGGGGTTTAGATTTTTCATATAATGCAGAATTAGATAATGATCAAAAAATAATTAAAGATGGAGATTTTATTAAAGTTCGCCATGCTTCAACAGGATTTATGCTAATTAAAAGAGATATTGTAAAGAAACTTAGTAAAAAACATACTGAATTAAATATAATTACATGTGCACTTGATAATAAAGATATAGAAATATGTGGATTATTTTGTTGTTTTATTAAGAATAAGCAATTTTTATCAGAAGATTATTCTTTTTGTGAAAGAGTTAATGATATAGGAGGACAAGTATGGATTAATGTAAAACACAATTTAAGTCATGTTGGTAAATATGTTTTTAGAAGCGATATTAAAAATAGAGAATACCTTGGTCGTAAACAATCAGAAAGACAATTTTATAAAAAAATATAAAAATATGTAAATATTTAAATATATAAGACATTTTTACCAACCATAATAGGTTAATTCATTAACAGAAAAAATATTAAGGATTTCATTTAATTCCTTTCCCCGTGATAGCATTAGATATGCCTGATCAATTTTTGGATTTTCAGTATTTTCAACTTTTTGATTATTTCTGTTATATCTAAATACCTTTTTTACAAATTTATCAAGTAATATCACACGATTTGTTCCGTCATCCGAATCTCGTTTATATCTATATTCAATTGTGATAATAGCTTTAATTAAATTATTCTTGTAATCCGGGCTATTTTCATATGCACCACTCGCAATTAAATTTCCAACATTCTGATATGTATCTGGTACCGGTGTTGGTACTGCAATTCCCATATTATTACCAAAATCAGTAATTAGATCATCTAAATAATCATCGTCGTCCTTTAATATAATATCCACACCATTATATATGGGTAGAGATGCTTTTGATTGGTAGTAATCAGTCATATTTGTTGTATTTGATATTAAATAATATTAATACTTTATATAATATATATAATAATCATTTTTTAATAATCCTATTTAAAAGTAGGATATTGTATATATTATATAATGTCATTAGAAACAAATAGTTCAAATAATAACGTAGATGTTTATCATAATTTTGCAGACATGAAACTAAAAAGTAATCTATTAAAAGGGTTATTTTCATATGGTTTTGAAAAACCATCGAATATTCAACAAAGAGCAATTATGCCTTTTGTAAACGGTCGCGATATTTTAGCACAATCTCAATCAGGAACAGGTAAAACAGCTACATTCTCAATTGGTGTTTTACAAAATATAGATGAATCAAAGGTTAAAGCACAAGCAATTATACTTGCACCTACAAGAGAACTTGCAAAACAAATACATGCAGTAGTAAATGAATTAAGTAAATTTACAGAAATTAAAACAAAATTAATTATTGGTGGTAGGCGAACAAGTAAATATACATATCAAAATATAGATGAAGATTGTCATTTAATTATTGGTACACCAGGCCGCATATCTGACAATTTAGTAAAGGGAAGAATTAGTAATAAAAATTTAAAGATGTTAATTTTAGATGAAGCAGATGAAATGTTATCAATGGGTTTTAGGGACCAAATAATGTTGATTTTTAATAAAATGCCTGATAGACGTCAAATTGGATTTTTTAGTGCAACAATTCCACAGGAAATGTTGCAAATTACTCATACATTTTTAAAGAATCCTGTAAATATATTAATTAAGAAAGAGGATTTAACATTAGAGGGTATTAAGCAATTTTACATTGCGCTTGATCATGAAAATGATAAATATGATTGTATGGTTGATTTATATAGTACTATTTCGGTAACCATGGCAATTATTTATTGTAATAGTAAGAAAAAGGTTGAATGGTTGGCAGATTTAATGAGAGAGCAGAATTTTGAAGTATCTTGTATTACAGGTGATATGCAAGAAGATGAAAGAAATTTTGTAATGAAGCAGTTTAGAAATGGTGTTACGCGTGTATTGTTAACAACTGATCTTCTTTCACGTGGTATTGATGTTCAGCAAGTTTCATTGGTATTAAATTATGATGTTCCATTTGAAAAAGAAACATATATTCATCGAATTGGAAGAAGTGGTCGTTATGGAAGAAAGGGTGTTGCAATTAATTTTGTAACAAGTAAAGATTATAAGCAATTTAAGGACATAGAGTCATTTTATGACACAAATATAGAAGAACTTCCAGAAAATATTTCAGAATTATTATAATTATTATAATTCTTGATAATAATCTATCAATGAATTACTTTAATCTGGAAAAATAATTTGCATAAATTTATATATTTTTTAAATTTAATTTTTAAAAAATATTTATGTGTAAATATTAATGGAATTTAGAAATCTTGATAAAAATGATTTCTATAATGGTTACTTAGAATTATTATCTCAATTAACAGAAGTTAATATAAAAAATATAACTTTTAAAAATTTTTCTAATTTTATTGATAATTTAAATGATAAAAATCATAAAATAATTGTAATTATTTATAAAAATAATATTGTTGCGAGTGGAACTTTATTAATAGAAGATAAAATTATTCATGGTATAAGTAAAATAGGACATATAGAAGATATAGTTGTTAATTATAAATATAGAGGCCAGGGTATAGGTAAGAAACTTATTAATTATTTGACAAATTTGGGTATAGAAAATAATTGTTATAAATTAATATTAAATTGTAAAGAAGAAAATTGTGAGTTTTATAGAAAAAGTGGGTTTGTAAGAAAAGAAATAGAAATGGTAAAATATATAGATTTCGCAGAATTATTCTAATTTTTTTATTTATATAGAATATATTTAATAATGAATACATTATTAAACTTAAAAAAAGATAAATTAATTAATATATTATTAAAGAACAATTGTATAATATATGGTGCTTATGTTAGAGAAGTATTGATTCAAAATAACAACGATTTTTATAAAAATTATAATTTAAGGGCTTATACTTCTAAATATGAGAGAACACATCTTGAAAGAGATTTGTATGATTTAAATATGGAAAAAAATATGGATTTAGAAATATCATCTCAACGATTTAATTTAGTAAAATACATATTAAGAAATGATAGTTGTTTGAATGATGAAAATGATGAAAATGATGAAGATGATGATTCTAATAAAATAATAAATTTAAATATAATTTACATGAATAGAAATCCATTATTAGATAATTTAGTTAAACCACCTATAATATTAGATATAGACTTAATTCAATTATCGAGAAGTGGTATATCTATTGATTCAGTTCCTAGTTTATATTATTATTCACCATCACCATTTTTGTATATTTTAGATAATATTAAAAATAAGGTTTTTAATTTAATTACAATACATCAAATATATGATATCACAGATATTAAGTATTGTCGAAAATTAGAAAATAAAGGATGGAAAAATAATGATGCTAAATATAAATTAATACTCAATAAGGATTATGATGATGATTGTTCCATATGCAGAACACCACTTATAAATAAAAGATGTATAAAATTAAATTGTAATCATTATTATCATGTTGAATGTTGGGATAAACATATAGAACATCAATTAAAAGAAAATGTAATATTAACAAATATATTTTGTCCTTTATGTAGAAAAGAATATTCATTAAAAAATATAATTTAAAAATATAATTTAAAAATAAAATATTATTACTATATACTATATACTAATAATATGGATGACTATTATATTACTTCTGAAATAGTAGTAAAAAAACAAAAATTATATTTTTTAAAAAATGAAGAAAAAAATAAGATAACAATGAAAAATTGGCAAAAATATTTAGCTGATATTGGATGGCGAAAAATTGATAATAAATGGATTAGAAAGTTAAACAAATATTCTTTGTCAAAAAATAGTGGTTATAAATGGGGAATGAGATCATGTGGTTTAGAGGGGGATTGTTTATTTGAAGCAATCGCGGAAGCATTTAATTTTGATATATATTATGATTCAACTAATACTAAGGATTTCATATATGATTCTAGTTACATTAGAGAGAAGGTGTCTGAATGTTTAACAAATAATAATTTTGAACAAATTATTACTTTATATAGAATCGGATATATTAATGGAGAATATTCAAATCAATGGAATCCATATATGATTGAAAATGTAAATGATTTAAAAAAAGAATTAATTAAAAATGGTGAAAATTTTGTAGGTGATCATATAATATTAGAACTAATGGCAAGTGCATTTAATATTAATATAATTATTTTAACTAACAGTAATGATTGTATTTGTCAAAAATTTAATAAAAATATAAAAACAATTATATTATATTACAATCAAGATGAAGAAGATTTTAAATTAGTTGGCTATTATAATAAAAGAATAAAAACTATTTTTAATTTTGATGAAATACCGGTTGAAATTAAAACCATAAATAATTTATTAGATGATTGCTTATCTGATAATAAAAATAATTTATGATAATTATAAATTATTATAAAGAAATTATAAAAAAAATATATAATTTAAATATATAATCATGTCAAAGATAAAAAAAAGTAAACAATCATTATCATTATATAGTGATGATAACCCAAAAACAACAATTAAAGGTTTTGGTTACAAAAATAAGTTGAAAAAACAAATAGAGGTATAAATTATAAATTTCAAGTTATTAATACAATGTATTATCGTGCTAAACATCATAAAAATAAAACAAAAGATATGGAGAAAGCTATGAAGGTATTTAAAGTTTGGTTAGATAACTATAAAAACATGAAAAAAGAAGAATCTGGAAACAAATATCCTTTTTTAAAATTATGAATAATTAGATCATATGAAAAATTAGCAAAATATTATAATATTTCTTTAAAAGCAAGAGGTATAGAAAAACCAACAACAAGTGATGAAGGTTTTTTAGTAGTATATAGACGTTTCAAAGGTAATATAAATAAATTAAAAAATTGTCCAATTAGAAAAGATAAACCGAATGGCGATAATTGGTTCAATAAAAGAAACAATCAAGTAAAAGCTAAATATAGTCAGGCTAAAAAAATGAAATTAAAATTATTTCATGATGACGGTGATTTAAAAAATTTACCGACAAAGATACATATTAATATGATTATGTGGGCATATAGTCCTTTTCCTGATATTTTAAAAGATAGAGTAAAACTTTTTAAAAAAATTAAGAATTAAATATGACCTATTTTAAGACTTTTTAATTTATTATGTGCAAATACAGAATGACCAACATTTTCAAACATTTTAGTTATATCTTTACCCAATCCATATAGTATTACATCACCACCTGGATGTAATGGTATCCATTTAGTTATATCATAAACGCCTTTTTTATAAATAACCCATGCATCATTTCTTTTATTATGTTTTTTAACTTCTGATAAACTATATTTTTTATATTTTTTACCTCCTTTTTGATTATTTATATTTAATCTTTTTAATAATTTATTAGCACTTGTTATACATCCTTCCATCCATGCTTGATGATCTGAGTAGGCTTCTCCAATAATGTATAATGGTATTTTATCATCGGGTTGAATAATTTCTTCTATAATATTAGATGAATCAACTTGTGGAAGCCACCAGTGTGTTCCATAATCCCAATAATGTGCTTTTAAATATGTTGGTTTTGGTATTTTAATATTTTTAAAAATTTCTTTTAAATTTTTTTCAACTAAATTGTACATTTTATCGCACATGTTATAATTATTAAAAATTTCAGCATAATGATTATCACAATATGAAATTTGTATTAAACCATTTTTTTTATCAACTGGTATTATTTTTCTGATTGGCTTATCTGTAATTATTGTATCTAAATCTTCAAACCAATATTTATTATTTATTTTTGGATACTTAGCATATATTCTAATGTAATTATTTTGTGTAACACTGTTTATAAGTAAATTATGATCATTCAATATATTAAACTTTAATAAATCTATTTTAGGAATAGCCAATATAATTCTTTTGCATTTTAATACCTTATTATTTGTTTTTAGATATATTATTTTATTTTTGTATTCAATTTTATCAACATAGCTAGACATAAATATTTTATCTAATCCTATCTTGCATGCTAATACATTAATTAATTTAGATAATCCGTCTCTAAATTTAAAGTATTTAGTCTCATAAGTTTTAGTTTCTTTTAAAAAATCATTAAAATTTAATTTTAAAGCTTCTGAATCATATCCTGTTTTTATAATTGCTAGATTTGTTTTTTCATGAGTCGATACCATTTCACCAATTCCTTTAAAAGTATTACAAATTCTATATTTTTTATTTAGTTTTGTTCCTTTTTTTACAATTTCATTTAATTCATTATTTTTACCATTGCTGAATTTATTATTAATATGATATACTTTCTTATTTGATAATTCTACTAATTGATCATTTAAATTTAATTCTTTTACTAATTTTAATAATTCTTTATGATTTTTTCCAATTCTAACTGCACCAGCATCATATGAAAAACATTCTTTTTTTACAGTTTTTATTCTTCCACCTAATCTAGGTTTTTTTTCTAAAATAATAAAGTTTTTATTATATTTATTTAGCATATAACCCAAATATAACCCTGATAATCCACCACCAATTATTATGTAATCATAAACTTTATTCATATATATAAATTATATATATATATATATCTAATATAAATTATATTTATTATTCATACTATTATCATAATCATTTTCATGAATAATATTTTTAAAATATTGTTAAAATATTATTAAAATATTAATAATATATATATATATGAATTACATGTTTGCAGTTTATTTAACACATATTTTATTTGTGGCACCTTTATTTGTTTATTTATGGTATGTTAGCACTTATCAGAATAAAAAATTATCTGATAATTTAGGAATACTACTTTTAGTATTAGGTATTTCTGTTTTTGTATACCATCTTTATAAATTAATAAGATTATATAAAATAATTTCGTAAAATATTATATAATATATATTATATAGGATGGAAGTTTGTGTAGCAGCAGGAGTATTAGGCCTTGGTTACTTATTTAGTAAAGATGGCCTAACAAGAGAAAATGATAAGAAATTCATTCAAAACGTACCTAAGAATTTGAAACCAACTGGTAATAATATTTATAGTTCTAGTGATACAGTTAAAATAATAAAAGATGAGCAAAAAAGAGCAGATAATTTATTTAACGAAGCTTTAAAACCAAATACAAATGTTATTATTGCTGGTCCACCGGAACCTTTATATCATAAAGCAGATTATTCTGAAAGTAAGTTACCAATTGAATTTCATGAATTTGGTAGAAGAACTCATGTTAATGTTCCTAAAATGAATAATAATAATAGTTCACAAATTTTTACCCAAAATAAAGAATCTAGTGGTGGTTGGCATGGTATGTCATTAACTGGTGAGCCAATTAACCCAGATAAATTTAAACATAACAATATGGTTCCATTTTTTGGGGGTAGAATTAAACAAAATACAGATGAATATGCACATAGTACATTAATGGAAAATTTTACAGGTAATACAATGAATTATCAAAAGAAGAAAGCAGTTGAATATATGTTTAAACCTCAAAACAATGTTACCAATGCAGGTTATGGTTCGCAGAATGTAACCGGATTTATGACTGATAGAATGAAAGCTAGTTTGGGGAATACATATAATAATACTACACCAATTCAAAAAGTTAATGTTGGTCCTGGATTAAATCAGGGTTATACCTCTAAACCATCTGGTGGATTTCAACAGGCTGATACACGTGATTATGTTTTACCAAAAAGAACAAATCAATTACGTGTTAAAACAAATCCAAAATTATCATATTCTGGTAGAATTGTAACTGGTAAATCATATGTCACAAATGTAGGTAAAGTTGGTATTGTTGAGAAAAATAGACCCGACAGTTTTTACATTCAAACACCAGATATGTACTTTACTACAACTGGTGCAACAACTGGTCCAACTCAGAGACCAAATATAGTGATGAAACATGTTAATAGAAAAGATACACAGCTTAAAAAGAGAGTTGGTCCAGCTGCACCAACCAAGGGTAGTAAAGAGAAGATTAGATCTAAGGTTAAGAATTCAAGAAGGATTCAACTTAAAAATAATGGTCCTAGAAATATGGGCATGAATCGTGGTAATAAAGATAAAGATGATTATGGTAAAAAGAATTACAGATTTAAGAAAACTATTAGAGAAAGTACCGGATGCAAAACACAAGTATCTAATATTACAAGAGCACAGGGTGCAGATAATGTTAAGGCAAGAAATACTCAAAAACCTAGAAGAACGCGTAAAACAAATGTTATTGGAAATGCAAGATGGACAGGTAATGTCCAGGGTCCACATAACAGACATACAGTTTATGATCCTAATGATGTGGCAAGAACTACTATCAAAGAAACAAATATACATAATAATGTTACAGCCAATTTTGGAAATACAGGACCAAGTCGTCAAACCGTATATGATCCAAATGATGTAGCAAGAACTACTATTAAGGAAACAAATATTCATAATAATGTTACTGCAAATTACAATAGACAGGCTACAATTAAACCATATGTATATGATCCAACTGATATAGCAAAAGTTACAACAAAACAGACAACAATGGCAAGATACTATACAGGTGGTGCCGAAAATGAAGGAGAAGGAGAAAGAGGATATTCAAATACAAATTATGATTTTGGTGAAAATAACAGAGATAGTACTAATGTAAGTTATACTAATAATCCACACGGACAGGATCAAGGTGGTTATAAAGTTGCAGGTGTTCAAGCACCAAATACTAATAGGCAATTCTCATCAAGAGAATATGCAGGTGGCGCAGGAAATGGAGGTGTTATTAAACCAACTTCATATGCAGATGTTTATAATGCAACAATTAGAGGTCTTAAAGAAAAAGTATCAATGGGAAGAGCCCCAACACTGTCTGGTGCAAAGAAATCAATAAGTGGTGCAAATATTAAGATGTCAACTAGAAAGATGGGTGATATTCAGAATGATCAATTAGAAAAAAGAGGAAGAATGACAACAAGAGTTCATAATTCATTACCAGTACCTCAGAATTGTGGTGTTACCACCGACAAAGAAACTGTTCCAAACCAACCATTACAACAAAGACTGGATCCGGGAATGTTAGATGCATATAAGAAAAATCCTTTCACCCAGTCACTTAATAGTTATGCTTATTCATAAGAATTTAGTGTAAATAAAATTAATTTTTTTTATCAATTTATAAATTTATAAAAAAATGATACTGATTAATAATTACTTTTGGTAGGATTAATAATAATTAGACGACACTATGGTTAAAATCTCCGAGAAGGTGACAAATCGTGTGAATAAAATTCTTGGAATTAATAATCCTCCGAATGGATTTAATCATCAGTTGAGAATTAGTGTGCCCCAGACACGTAGTAGGTATACTATTACGGAGAGAGAGTTTTACAAAAAGATATTGGAAAATCTTGGAAAATTACTAGGCAGAGGTACATATTCAGATGTATACATAGTGAAATCTGTGGGGATACCAACATATGTGGCGAAGCTTTTCAATAACCATCCCGCAAAGATTCTTGTAATGCGGCATGAAATCAATATCGTCGCCAAACTGCATAGAGAAGGTGAATCTATTCACAACATGCCGAAAATAAAAGCAATTTTACCTATGGGTGCGATAGTGATGCAGAAGGCACCTGGTGATGAACTTTTTAATATTTTGTACGTGCATAAAAAGAAACTCACATTCGGACAGAAGAAAGCCATCATCATGGGCCTGATTGATCATTGTCTGGACTGTCTCAATCATGGTCTTGTCAATCTTGACCTAAAGATGGAGAACATTATGTTCAACCCCACAACCTGCGAAATGTTAGTAGTTGACTATGGTAGTCTTGTTCATACGGATTCATTTTCATCGGTGGATCCGAGATCATTCACTCCGGAGTATGCACCTTCTCAGTTTTTCTTTTCAGGATCAAAAGCCTCACAAAGAGCAGGTGTCTACATCGCAGCTACTATTATTTGGGAACTCCTTTCTGGACATTTACCCTATATAGAGAAATGCTCAAAGTCTCGTGGCTGGATAGAAGTAAAAAAATCAATCTGTGATCAAGATATCAACCCAGAAGCTGATGGTCTCAAAGTCTGTCTGTCACAAACTTCAATGTCGAATAATAACATACAAAATATGGTTACTGCTCTTCAACAAGGATTAAATCCCGTTGAAAGTAACCGACCAACATTTTTAGATTTTTCTAAAGCAGTTTTGGATGCATTGACAAATATTTGAATACATATTCTTCATTATAAAAATAATTTAAAAATTGACTTACGCTAAACATGCTAAGCAATTTTTATGATCATAAAAATTGACTTACGCTAAACATACTAAGCAATTTTTATAATTAAAAATTGACTTACGCTAAACATACTAAGCAATTTTTATAATTAAAAATTGACTTACGCTAAACATGCTAAGCAATTTTTATAATTAAAAAATTGACAAATATTAATTATTACTACATTGCATTATTTTATCTTATTAAACTACCTAGTATTTCTTATGTAGCATGGGAAACGATACTTCTGTACCTACAAGAAAGAGACAGCGTGAAACCACGTCTGATAATACTTGTACACATAAATCTACAAACAGTATTACAAAAAGAAGAAAACTAGTTACAAAAAGACCTGATGATATATCACCATTTATTTGGGAAATTTCAAAGGATAAAAATTCGGATGCTTTTTTTATGCTTTTAAATAATATGGTAAAGGAAATTATTGATGAAAAAAAGGTAGAAAAAAATTGAAGGAAATAAACCAAATAGTGTAAATGGAAATTATAAACTAAATTGTACAGAATATCATACAGAATATCATACAGAAAAATGACTACTGTAAAGTGTAGAGGTGGGAAACATAAAGTATGTGATAATTTAAAAGATCCTGAAATTACTATTAGATGTAACCCAGTTGTTAAAGTAATTAAGAAATTACAATGTAACATATGTTGTGAGCTTAAAGAAACTAGTAAATTAGTCTTTATTGATTGTTCTAAAAAAGGTGTATATCCATATAATAAATCTAGTAACCAAAGATATAGACCTTCAATGTGCATTGAATGTAGAAATAAATGGAATAAACCATGTCCCTTTTGTCGTACACATAATTATACAAATCTTTTTTTAAAAAAAAAAAAGACAAAGTATCGAAAAAAGAAACTACCGTGGCGTATTAGAAATATAATGATTTCTATTAAAAAAAAAAGAAAGAAAAGAGAAAGTTTTAGAAAAGATAGAGAATTATTTAAAGAACAAATTAAACGTAGAGTGTATACTATTCAATATTATAGATATTGTAAACATGAACGAGTAATGTTGTTAAATAATATAAATATTTTAACAAAAGAAATTAATGATTTAAAAAATAAAATCAATAATTTTATTAAATAAAAAATTGATATTCAAAAATTATAATAAATTAATTACAATAAATGAGATCAAAAATGAGTTCAAAAATGAGTTCAAAAATGAGTTCAGAAATATTAAAAATAAAAACATTAGATGAAAAGGGTAATAATGGTAATATTTTGATTGATTTAAATAGTAAATGGCTTTCAAATGATCGTGCGCGAATGTTTAAATATTTTATAGGTTTAGAATCTGGTTTTAAGAAACCGAATGTTAATGGGAATAATGAATTAACACTATTAGAAGATAATAAAATAACAAAATCTGAATTCTTATTATTTCTTACTTTTATGCGGTGTGGTCCTGCTATGTTTGAATCAATTGAATTATCCGAAGAAATAATGGAATCACTTTTAATGACAACAAATCAACTAGGTGGCTGTGATGAGTTAGATGATTATATAAATGAGATTGCCTTAAAAAAAATAAGTGACAAAAAGAAGGATGAAGAGAGAAAAAAACTTATGGAACACAACCCATTATGCCCAGAAGATAATTATCATGATGAATATATTTTTAAGTTAACTGGTCTTAATCATGTACCAGATGGGGATGAATGGCAAGTAACTAAACCACATACTCATTTGGTTTGGATTCGTAAAAAAAAAGAAAAATCCCTTTAATTTCTATTAAACTTTATAATTTTCCCAAAATCATTTTGTTTACTATATAGAAAAAAATTGAAAATAATTGAAAATAATTAAAGTTATTGAACCAATTAAAAAACTATGAACGACAATATATCAAGGAGTGGACCTAGTAGACAGATTGTTTATACTAATATTTCAGATAGTATATATTTTTCTGTTGAGTGGATAAAATTAATTCAAATTAACCAAAAACTTCCATATAGAATCCTTGATATTGGTAATATATCTCTTATTATTAAAGAATGTATAGACGAACTTGCCAAAAGGAATGAAAGTTTGCGCTTGTTTTGGACTTCAACACGTTATGGAATTATAGCTGCTGTAAGAAAAAAAATACAAGAATATTATAGAAAAAAAGCCATAACTATTCTAAAAAATAGCTTTATTATTGATAATTGGATAAATCATGTACTTTATAGCCCTGGTGGTATTAGATATAAAATTCATAAAACAAATTACCAAAAATTAACACAGTTAAATGAAAATATGGTGCCTTCTTAAAATTGATTTTTAATTATAAAATTATTATTATGATTATTAATAATAATCATAATTTCTATATATGTCAAAATCTACATATTTAAAAAACATTAAAATTGCAATAATAGAGATAAATAAGTCTAAAAAAAAACGGTGGTTTACACATGTATCTAGGCAAGCAATTAAAAAACATTTAGGGTGTGAATGGAATCAATGGAAATATTTAAATAAAGCATTACGGATAGGAGTGGATAATGGGGAATTACTGCAAAAACGTGGTTCTTATAGATTACCAAAAGACGTTTATCATTCAATAATTGTATGATTTTTTTGAAATCAAAGTTAATACCATGTACAACAATATAAAAATTGACAAATATTATTCAAAATTACCATACCCATGTTTTATATATATTGGTAATGGAAATTTTTATACTGGCAAACCATATGTATGCTATGCTTCATATGGTGTTTTAATGAATATTAAAAAATTATATTTGCAAAAGGAGCGGACATTAAAATAATTCGAAAAAAAAAGCGTAGGTAATTTAATTCTTAATATACAATGAATCAATTGTAACAATGTCTCGCATTATAAGTCCCGGAATCTGCTGAACCTTACTTTGTAATTCTGTTTTACCTAATATATCCGTAATAGTTTCTAAACTTTGTGCAATATTACTTACTTTAATCATATCTTTTATAAAGTTTCCATCAAATGTTTTTAAATCTAAATTACTAAGTGATGTTCCTGATACCCATTGATAAGTTGTTTCAGCCATATTCAGACTTAGATGCCAATTTGTACCTAATCTAATTTTCATCTTTTGCTCTTTTAAACAAAGATCACTTGCTATTTTATCAATCTTATCTATTACACTTTTTGCCTCTTGGCTAACACTAAGTACTAATGCCGTAGATACATCTTGTTCCCCATTTAATTTTGTATCTGTAAACAGTGACAAGATTGCCGCAATATCTGCTATATCTAAATTATCTAATAGATCTTGTGTTAATATCTCTGTAAATACAAGTGAATTACACTCATTCATTTGACTTGCAATAATACCTTTTATTGTTACATTATCTGCTGATAAATCATCTATTTTTATATTATCACTCGTATTTATCATATATCCATTATCTGTTAAATATTGAATAACTTGTCTTAATTCTAATTCAACCATTTTATTATAATATTCCAAATCTTCAATCAATTTATTCTTTTCATTTGATTTCTTGCGATATTCCTCATACATTTTTGATTGACTATTTATGTTCTTCATCTTCTCAATTTCAGTTTGTCTCTTTTTATTCTTTTTACGAGCCTTATTTGTTAATTTAAAATATGGATCTGGATGAGTAATAATATAATATTCTTCTAAAATATCTTTTTCAATTGCAAAGTATGGTTCAATTAATTCAAATTTATCAAGCTTTTCTTGTAATGTTGTAATATATCCAATTAATTCTTTATGATAAAGTGATGTTTTAATAAATTTCATAATTCTATTCTGACCAGTTAAGATTACTTTTAAGACAAATTGATAATTCATACTGAATTTAGATATAATTTCTTGTGCTTTTCCACATGTCATTGATACCATTTCATGTTCTCTTGGTAAATCTCTATACATATTAAATATGTGCATTACTGTACCGAATGAGTCCAAACCTCTTCTTCCAGCTCTACCTGCCATTTGTTTATATTCATGTGCACGCAAATATCTAAATCCACCATTATTATCATATTTTGTAATTCCAGTGAATACAGCTGTTTTAGTGGGCATATTTACACCAACTGCAAAAGTTTCTGTGGCAAATAGAATTTTAATTAGATTTTGACTATAAAGAATTTCAATTATTTCTTTAAAGACTGGAATTAATCCTGAATGATGCATTGCAATACCCTTTCGCCAATATTTAACCGATTCTTGAAAATCAACTAATTGTGTATAAGTTTTAGAATCATCAAGTTTACTCATTAAGTATCCAATTGTTTTATCAACTTGTACTTGTTCCTCACCATTATTGAGACTTTTTTCCATACATTTCAAATATTCTTTACATTTCTTTCTTGATAGTGTAAAGAATATAGCTGGTAATAGATTCTTTTCTTCTAACTTTTTTGAGACTTCATTTAATAAATGTTTGGTATTAATTCTTCTCTTGCCAGTATTTTTGAAAAAGTTTTTAGCCAATGTATAGATACTCTTATAATTATCGTCCTCAAATTTGTTATTCTCATCTAATATAGTAATTAATTTATTTGTAAAATTATCTGCTAAATCCGTTGATTTTTTTGAATTTGAATAAATAAATGCAGTGTGTTTAAGTGGAACAACTCTTTTTGTTGTACTTAGAAGATGTGTTTTAACACCCTTAATATTTTGAACCCAATTGGCGAAATTATGTGCCTTATCAATTGTTGCCGATAACATTATTAATTTAATTTTTGGTGGTAATAGAATTAAACATTCTTCCCAAACCTT
>Ga0233412_10000421_pt1 | contig 24817 bp, 36 predicted proteins | sample Na_anoxic_4_MG_FD_180667 | JGI IMG/M metagenome (GOLD analysis project Ga0233412, IMG submission 180667) | Seawater microbial communities from Saanich Inlet, British Columbia, Canada - Na_anoxic_4_MG | ecosystem: Environmental > Aquatic > Marine > Inlet | place: Canada: British Columbia...
CTCCCTACGCCCGTTACCTATCGTCAATGCGTTAGCACCAGGTCAGTTTAACTAACAATTTCCGTGCTCCCCGTATCCGTGCTCCCCGTAATCCTGCCCAGATTCGAACTGGGTTCCGACAAAGCGGTAGTACCGACTACATTCAGGATTTGTTGCTGTCAACATTTAAACGAACCTGCTTAGACCACTTGCATACTAAGGCATACACCCTAGGCAGGATTCGAACCTGCGACGCCTTTCAGCCAGAAGATTTTGAGTCTTAATGTTATAGTGAATAGCTGTGTGTTGACAAATGGTGTATCCGTGCTCCCTGACATCTTATCTTGGCTACCTTTTAAATCGCCTATATCTTGTCTGTGTGGTTTTGATAAGTCCACCAACTTCGTAGCAAGAACGGGATTTGAACCCGTGTGGGACTTTCGTCCACCGGCTCTTAAGGCCGGCCCCATCGACCAGACTAGGGGACCTTGCTGCGAGTCACTCTGCTGAATTCATTATTAAGATAAAAGTTCTTTTTGGTTTTATAGCTGTATGAATCCATTTGGGAATTTTTTAATTGCTCCCTACGGGGCTTGAACCCGTGACCTTCGGCTCATAAGACCGATGCTCTGCCAATCTGAGCTAAAGGAGCGGTTGCTGATTTCTTTAAACTATAAAATAGTGCTGTGTGAAATCATTCACGCCTTGCTCGCGTGCTACATCCTTTTAGTAGTCTACTGATAGGTTCAATTTTCTGCAACTTTTCTGCAATGCTGTGACCTTGCTATTTACACTCACCCAAATAAATAACACACTATAATTTTAAGTATATTTTCGCATTAAATCTTTTTATTTTTAAAGCTTAATATTTTACTCTTTCATATATGTAATATGGAATGTTTGATTTGTTTTGAAAATATATTTGAAGATAGTAAATATACAGCATGTAAAATTTGCGAAATGCGCGTTCATACAGAATGTTATAAAAAATGGCAAAAGAAAAGTGGTTGCAGAAAAAAATGTATTATGTGTCAACAAAAAAATTGTTTAATAAATGTAAATAAATCATCTACTTGTTTAGATTGGTTTAAACGATGCGTTTATAATGAAGATTACGTTTTGTTAGATGATAAGTAATAGTTTATAAAAAATAATTTTCAAATTATAATATAAACTATGGAAAAAACTGTAATGGTAAGTCGTAAAAGTACGGAACTGGACGAGGGTGAAAAAATATGGCATAAACAACAGGAAACTATTTTAAAAAAGTGGAGTGAAATAGGTAGTTCATATCGATTCATGCACGATAGATCGTATACTAAATATAATACGCAAAATTTTAGATTTGCTTTGCCAGTAATCGTGATAAGTACAATTACAGGTACGGCTAATTTTGCACAGGGAACATTTCCTGTTTCTTGGCAACCATATGTACCTTTAGGCATAGGATTTTTAAATTTGTCAGCAGGTTTATTGACTACTGTTGCTCAATTTTTACGTGTTTCAGAACTTTTGGAAGGGCACCGAGCTGCCGCCATTGCTTATTCCAAATTTAGTAGAAATATATCGGTTGAACTATCTTTACCTAGAGATGAAAGAACCATGGGTGGTACAGAATTTGTTAACAGTTGTCGTAATGAACTCGATCGTTTAATTGAACAAACTCCAAATATTCCTTTGGAAATTATCAGGCAATTTGGAAAACGATTTGAAGATACCGAATTTATGAAACCTGAAATTCTTAATATTACCTCTGTTGAAGTCTATCGCGATGATAAAAAGCAAAAAGCAAAAGAAAGATTGGAAGAAATTAAACAGGAAGAAAAAATACGGAAACAATTGCTTGAAGGAGAACAATTAAGACGTAATTCTATTTTATCTGAGATCATGAGAGAGCAAAAATTACAGCAAGAAATGAATCAAAAACAAGTTGAATTAACGAAAAAAAGGAAAAAAGACAGCGTGGGTATTGGTTCTGTTGAAAATAGCATGAAAAAACTGATTTCAAAACTACAAAATGCTGATAAAAACAATGATATTTTAACTCCTAGTAGTTCCGACCAAAGTGGTGATGAAAAATCTCCTATAAATGCATCTTCTAGTAAATTAAAAACCTCTGTAGAAGATATTGATACTGTAACAATTGATGTATTAAGTAGTGTAAAAGAAGAGATAAGTACACCTCCGGATATTTCAATAGTTATCGATGATGCTACTACAGAAGAACCCGTAAATAACGTGGTACTTAATATTCAAGATACTTCCGGAAATGATATTCAAGATACCTCAGGAAATGATATTGAATAAGTAATTACTATAGAATAAATAATATGAATAATATCATATATTTGTATATATGTTAACTGCAAATCTTTGTATCGATCATTATAAATATTTGCCACCAGAAATATATTTAATTATAGTAAATTTTTTGTACTATCCCCACGAGCTTCCGTATCAGGAAAGGAAAAACTATAATCACGCTCTTAAAAGTTTACCCAAATTATTCGTATATCCCGGAGCCAGAATGATTTTTACAAATGCTACAAAACCATTCAGAATGTGCAAATTTGTTTATATGCTTTATCATGCAAAAAAAAAGCCCGATGAGCGTATTTTAGTTATTGAGTATGTTCCTTTCAAGATTGAAGCTGAAACTCAAACTGTTGAATATGGAGATAGTTTTTTATTAGTGGCTAAAAACATGAGGAATAGATATATGCAAAATATTATTGATCAAAGCCATCTTCAAACAGAGATGCTAAATACGATACTATAAGTATTAATCCTAGGAGAATTAGTGTAGGAGCATCTGACTTACTCTGGAGCTCTGCTAGAGTCATATTGTTAACGTGGTGCATTTGTTTTATGGTTGGTGCTATGGTGATAAGCATTGAATACTTTTAATTGTTCTAAATTAAAAGTATTCAATTTTTCATTTTCTTTTTCATGTATTTTTTTATTTTTGTCCATAAAGAGTTTTTAATTCCTTCATTTACTTCTTTATCGAATTTTTTAAAAGCTTTAATCTTACAATGGCCTTTTGTTTCTTCCGATAGTTTAGTTAGTTCTTTATCTTCTATACCCGTTCCAAATAAAAATTTTAGAAAATTAAAATTATTTTTTAAGGCTTTTTTTTGGATATAAAATTGCTTTACAAATCCTATTATTATTGTTACTATTAAGCCACTTATCACAATAGATTCTAAATTTCTATACCAATTGGCATTATCTTTTTCTTTTGAGCCAAATGTCTTTTTCCCCTTTGAGATCCAATATTGTTTGTTAATATCTAATACAACTACAAACATCATGATATTCATTATTAATCCCCACCAAGTCATTGGTGTTGGCCAAAAAGGTATACTGAAAAAAGCCCACATATCTCCTGATTTTGCTATAATATTGAATAAAAGCAACGCAACACCCGCCAGTAACATACTTAATACCGTTGGTACCACTCTTCTTGTCGATCTATAATTTTCAGCTGAAACAATAAAGATATTTATTAAAAAAACGAAAAATATAACAACTTGTGTTTGATATACTTCCGTTGTTTGTAAATATCTTGATTTGCATCCAAAAATACTGTATACATTTAATACTCCCAAAGTAATGCATATCAAAATAACTGCGGTTTTAAATACATGTAGACTTGATTGGAATAGAGGTATAAATGATGGTTTTCCGTGTTCTCCTCTATCTGTATAAATATAACCCTCTTCCGCCGCTGTTATAAGCCCATCACCGTTTGGATCTTTATTCGGAGAAAATCCCCATTGACATTTCATTCCTTGACATAATTTTATCTCTGTTTCACTTACCATTTCTTAGTTACTATATAAATAGATAATTATTGATATTTACTTATATAGTCTAGTTTAGTTTTCTCACTTTTCCAAGTGTTTTATCTATCCCCTGATTTTCTTTAACCGCTAATTTCTTTCTTATATTTTTTTTAAGTTTTTTTCCCTTAAATGATAATGAACCCAAAGCAATGAATCCTGAAATCGCTATCCAAAAAATTAATAATCCACTAAATCCTTTGGCACCAGATACAGGCTCTGACTTTGTCATTTTATCATATTTTTTAAATAATTCAGATGTACATAGTTCTGCTTTTCTTGTTTTGCCACCTTTCAATATCATGGGAGCCCCAAATAAAAATGATATAAATTCAAAATTTTTACCATACGATTTTTTTGATTGTTTTATAGCTTTGTAAAATCCAATTATCGCGACTATTGCAATTACTCCCATTAATCCTAACTCAATCCATTTAATAGAATCAATCTCATTTTTACCTGCGCTGACAGCATGAGATGCCATCAAATATCTTCTCATATCATCTGCTATATATAATAGTATTAGGGGCCAAACAATCACCCCAAAATAAGTTAGAGGTCCTGGCCAATATAATGGATGTTTATCAAACCACACTTCGCCCAATCTCGCAATTATATTATAGAAAATAAGACATACAATTGATAATATTAATTGTCTATTAGGATCGGATAAAATAGAAACTGTATATCCACCTAAATTAATTATAAAATAAATAATGAAAAATATTACAAATTGTTTATTAAACCAAAATTTTGGCGAAAATAAATACTGTGTTTTACATCCTAATGGAGAGAAACCAATTCCATTTACTAAAAATAATGAAATAATTACTAGAGCTTTGAATAACGGTAATATATTTAATAATATTTTTTTATAAAATGGAGGAGCCTCCCCAGGATTTTCCCCCCCATATCCTGTAATTTTTGTTAAAGCAGTCCACGGCCCACTTAAGTATGATTCTTCTTCTTTTACATTAATATTTGACTCTTGTTGTTGTTTTAATAAAACTTGTTCATCCATTCTACTTATAAATTAAAAAGATAATTATTCTATCATAAGATAATCAGTATATTCAGCGCTTTCACTTTCTATTTTAATACATTCCACTTCTTCAATATTTCTTGCATTCTGCATTTTTTCATCATTTCTATATTCAACCCAATATTTTGTTTGTGGTATTTTTTTATTTTGATTATTGATCCACGCATTCATTGTTTTTAAAAATTTGAATTCCTTCCATGCCCCGTAATCATATTTGCTTTCGGTTCTATCATACCATGCTATACGTATCTCTCTACCCGTCATTTATATAAGCTTTTATAAAAAGCTTTACCAAAATTAAGGTTTTGTCAATTGTTTTTTTATAAAATTGAAGTTTTTTTTGAATAAATCTATATCAACATTAACAACAACTTTCTTCAACAACTTTTAATTGCTTAATCTTCAAATATGGTATATCTTTACACTCAGATGCTTGACGCGTGGTTTAATAATGAGAATACCGACTGGATGGTGGGTACGGATGATGCTCGTGATATCTGGTGTACTTTGATCGAGTACCTATCCTCTCGTACTCACGAACAGAGGCGGGCTGATGAAGGTGATCCAATCAAAAACTGGTATCTAGATATTTGGAATATCGTTGATAAGGGAGAAACTACGCCTCCTCCAGATTTTGATACTATTGTTGATATCATTTACAGTGATGTATTTAATAGAAATATTACTGAGGACACGTTTGCGAGCATCTTCAATATCGCTCCCGTCCCTCTTCAGTATTGTTTCATCGACTTCATTTCAAGCGATAATCAACAGCACCCGCATTACGCAGGCGAAACCTATGGTAATTATGATTCGGACTATGAACCTGAAGAAACACCCGGTCGTATATTCGATTGGCCAAATGAAGAAGCGCCCGCTGTAGACGGAGGACAAGATGTCATTGATCTCACTAGAGATGAGACCGAAACTGACTCGGAAATCGATTCCATGCCTGAACTGGTTAGTGCTAGCGATACAGAAAGTGACCTCGATGGCTATGAAACTGAGGCAACCGTAATTGTTGACAACGACAATTGTGAAGATATTGATCGATTTGAACTTCTGACAAATGTATGGCATGAAATTGAGTTTCCGTGGCAAAATAGCACGACACCACGTGAATATTTTGAGACAATTCACGGCTATGCATATCACTCAGATGATGAATCGGATTCCGATTCAGATTCTGATGTTGAAAACGAATCAGATTCCGATGTTGAAAACGATCAAGATATTTCCAACAGCTTGGCACCGTGCGTTGGACAGCGGAGAAGAGTGATGTAGCCTCGGAGCATTTGGATTTAGATTGACTTAATATATAATAACTAATAAAAAAATACACTTTTTATTCGTTTGCAAGGTCAGCTATACGATATCATCATTTTAAACTTAATTTAAACTCTTTTATAGCTTCTTTATGTTGACTAGGTACAGTGTTATACCATCTCACTATTACTTCTCGATGTTTAGTAGGCAAGCAAATACTATCGGATTTGTCAATTCCAGTAATTTCTCCTACTTTATTGAAAAGTAGTACTTTATCAAGAGGATTTACGTGGCCCGAAGCAAAACCTATTTTTATATGGTCAATAATCAGATTAAGAATTGTTCTTGGAAATGTATAATCTGCTACTTTCTTTTCATGCTCTTCAATTGAAATTGTAGTTTCGCCCACCAACTTAGGAATTTCCCTTCGTGCAATTTTATTTTGTAACTCACGCCATTCATCGTGAAGTCTGCAAGTAACCAAGGAGTCTGTCATATCGAGAAATTGTGCATTTTTCCTTTTTGCCGCCTTCAAAATATGAACAATATAGTACTCGTATGCTTTTACAGTGTGGTGATTATATACTTGTTTATGTAGTCGGTATCTTGTGGCAAAGAGTTGGAAAATTTCATACTCTAATTTTTTTGGCCAAGTTATTTGCGCATTTGCATTTAACTCGGTATTTATGATCTTACATTGTGTCAAAAGACGTGTCCATTCTCCTCCAAATTTCAAGCCTGTATGATAACAGTCCCTTTGAATATAATCAATCTTGTCCACATCGATTTGACACTCTTTATTTGCTATAATTTGATATAACCAAATTTTCTTTTTTTCTTCAGGCGGAACAATCATTTCAACAATCAATTTGACTTCTTTTTTCGTGAGATTTAATTTGTATTTTGGAACCATACGTTTAAATATTTCACAACCACGCTCTTCATGTTCAGGTTCCGAATGATTTCTAACTAGATTATCGTACAAATGACTGAATGGCCCGTGTCCTATATCATGAATAAGCCCAGCTATTCTGCAAAGCTCAATTGTTTTTTCTTTATTCATTACTTCTGTATATATTTCTTCAGGTGTGTTATGCAAAGATGCATATTGGATTAAATTTCCAGCCATTATACCTGCAAGATGACTTACACCCAAACTGTGTTCAAAACGTGTATGAGTAGCACTTGGATATACATAATGGACTGCTCCAAGTTGTTTTAAGTCTCGGAGTCTCTGAAATTCAGGAGTGTCTATAATGTTTTGCATTAGTGGGGTAATAGTGATAAAACCATGAACTGGATCGTAGATTTGTTTACTCATTGTTTCTTATATGGTATGATAGTACTATATAAGAAATTCATTGATATTATTCAATTTTTTATTAACTTAATTTCGTCTAACCTTTTTAAAAGTTAACTTAATTTAATCATCTTTTTACTGTTTACTGGGTCAATATAAATTTCTTGATTCGCTTTAAAACCAACTGTTTCATCATATTCTCTCCAATATCCCTTTTTCCCGCTAATGGTTTTCCAATTGTAATCATTTACATTTTCTACTAATTTGAGCAATGGTATTAATATATCTGAAATAAATGTATCCAACGATTTTTGTGAAATATAAAAACATTTCATGTATGGAGGTTTTGACTTTACTTCTGCATTTAAAAATTCTTCTTTACGTTCTTCAATCATTCTTGTTCCCATAAATACACAGTCTTGTATAATTTTTATTTTTTTACGTTCTTTGATTGTAGTTTCTCCCCAAATTTTTGTACTATTTACTTGTAATAGTTCAGGTTTGAATAGACCAAGACCTAGTACAAGTATATCGAATAGTCTGCCAAATGTTGCAATTCTAGAATAATAGTAGTGGTTGCATCTATTATAAAAAAGATTTTTTCCTGCATAAAAATTATCATATAATAATTTGTTTTTTATAGTATTGAATTGTACTCTCATTCTTTTAAAATTTATTAGATATTATTTAGATCTTTATTTTATTTAATTTCCAGATGGCGTTGTAATCGCTAGCTTTTTTGCAAATGCATCTCTTTCCTGTTCTGAAAACTCCATCTTGCGCTTTTCACGTCGCTTGTAATATTCATTATACTTTTCCATGCGTTTACCACGTCGGCCTTCCGAAATGTGATTCCATTTATTTGAAACAATGTTGAAATGACTTCCTTTTCCCAAACCTCGATAGTTCATCGCCACTCCAACTGGATCTTCACTCGTTGAAGCTACTGGGAAATAATGGGTTTCTCCTGTTGTTAGCTCTACAATTGAGCTTGTGTCGAAGATCTGTTCCGGATAATGTCGCGTATTTATCCACTTCTTGTCATGCTCTCCTCCAGCAATCTGTTGCCATCCGTTCTTATAGATAAAGTTCAAAATATCATCAATGAGTTCTTCATTACGTGCATTATCACTCCCTGATGACTTGGTAGTTTTATGGCGACGAGATGAATGAATCTGATTTCGTGTGAGTCCCGAATGACTGAGCATTCCCGTTTCAAGATAAGATTCCATATTCCTTTTCTTTGCCCACTCTGATGTACCCACGATATTGCTAGGGTTACGATCCATAAGAGGATTGGATGGAAGCTCCTGAGCACTCTTCATTAGGGGTTTTCTTTGGTAGCGAGACATAGTGTTTTTGGTTACGGTTAATGTAAATATAAGAGGTTTGCGGTTGATAATAAATCTTTATTATTATTAACCTAGTTCAATTTTTTGTGCGTTTTTTTCGTTTGCGCCTCCTAGTACCTTTCTTTTTCTTACCCCTTTTGTTTCTCGTTTTCTTTTGTTTGCGCTTGTTCCCCCCTTTTGTTTCTGGTTTTGTTGCTGATGTTGATGATGTTGCCGTTGTTGTTGATGATGTTGCTATTGTTGTTTTTGTTTTTGCTGCTGCTGGTGCTGTTTTTGCCTCCTGGTGCTTCAGCGGCACAACTGTTGCTGCTGTTGGTGCTGCTTTTGGATTTTCATATACATTAAAACATAAAGGTGTAGTAATACCTTCTTCTTCTTGCCATGGTTGATAGGGAGGTGGATAATATTGAATTATTTCTTGGGATTCAACCTTTTCATTTAATTTATTTGGTCTATGCGCATCTTTACCTTCACTCGCATTTATCCATTGTTTGCCCCAGTCAAATTCCTCCAAATTTTTAGTTCTTAAATGTATAATCTTATATAAGGTTCCTAACCCAGGATAACTATTAGATGATTTAGCCAATGTAATATCCGGAATTTGTTCTATACTGTTTGCTTTGATAGCATCAGGTGATTCTTTAATCCATTCCCATGTTACCAGTTTTGCATCTTTCGAAATAGTGTCTTTCTGTTTTTTAAGAGAATTTTTATGACACGCCGGTTGTTTGACACCAGCATCAGCCACTTTTGATTCGCATTTACTACCCCCTTTTATAACTTTTGGATACCATTCAACAAATATATCCGGATCAAATGGATCGTTTTTGCCCTTGTATGGCAATGTTATATTTAATTCTTCTTTAATTTCTCTTAATGCTGTCTCTATAGCACCACTTCTTATATCAGCTTCTTTAGTATCTTCCTTTGTTTGCTTTCCTGCTAATGGTTTTCCTTTATAATTAGGTAAGACCATATTTTCTGTTAAATATCTACTGTGAATCTTTGATTCTTTTTTGAATTGTATATCTACAAAAGGGATTGGTCCGGTTTGAGAATAGTTACAGGTTTCAATTAAATAGTAGTTACCTAGTGCACTATCATCCGCAAGAGCCGATGGTGGTAATAATTTGGCTTTATTAGATGCATTGATATTAAAAATCATTTTAACCCAAACTGCTGATACAATTCTTACCAATTTATTATTTCCATCTTTTAATAATAAGGTTTCTCCCGCCATGATTTCTTTAAGTAAATCATCTACTGATTTTGCTTCTCCCTTTCCCCACTTACTTGTATTTATATTGGATTGAAATAGTGCTGTATTTAATTCTACTTTGTTTTTAATTGATACTTCTGTATAAGTTGACATATATATATTAATGTTATAATATATCTTTATCTTTATCCGTAAAGGTATATTAATAATTATTACACCTTGCGCGAATCGAACGCGCGGCCTCTCCCGTGTAAAGGGAGCGTCATAACCAACTAGACCAAAGGTGCGTAAAAAAAATCTAAACAATACATAAATGCTTAAAAATTATATTCTATTTTCTTTAATTTTTCTCGCTACAGATTTTATTTATTTAAGATCGGTATCTAACTATTTTAATATGCAAGTGAAAGCTATACAAGGTGATAAGATTCAGCTTAAAATGGTTTCTACTATTTTGTGCTACATGTTTTTAACAATGGGTATCTTTTATTTTGCCATTCTAAAGAATATGTCTATTAAGGAATGTGCATTATTGGGTTTATTTGTTTATGGTGTTTATGAGACCACCAATCATGCTATATTCAAAAAATGGTATTATAAAACACTTGTAATGGATACTTTATGGGGAGCTGTGTTGTTTTCTTTGTCCGTCTATCTCTATAGAAAAATGGTGCCTTATGTTTAAGTTATTTTACAGAATAAGCCGATACACAAAAGAAAAATAAACTAATAATGAATATTTTAACTTTATATGTTTTTATATAATGGTTGACTAGGTAAAATGCCAGAGACCATGCTATTATATATAAACTATCCCCTATTAATGCATTGAATCCCGAGGTTTTAATGTATTTTTTAAAATAATTAATCCATTTAGATGAGTATTTAGCTGGCCAATTTTTGATTGTAAGGGCGAATAATAAATCCCCAGTTAATTGAACTGCTAAAAATGTAAGTATAAAATAGAAAAATGATTTATTAATAATATTTTTCTTAACTAAATAATTGAATAATGTATATGTTATGATTATACCACAAATTACATATAACGAGTCTTGGGCTATTACATTCCAGATATTAATTGTATTGCCTGAGTACCAATCTGTTACCATATCATTTTTACCCGATATCGATAAATAAAAATATGCCATAGGAATTTCAAAAATAGCAAATGCAGTGATCCAATTTAGTAAGGCTTTAGAGTTAAATTCATACATCTATATAATAGTTAAATAAGTTTTTTAGAAAATGGTGGATTAGCTAATAAACCTTCTCCGAAACCAAGAAGGATGCGTGCTATAAGATAAACAAGAATTCCTATTATAAAAGTTCCCATCATGGTAATTCCCATCTTTTGAAAACGAGTAAGACCCTTTGTTTCTTTTCTTATATCCAAATAGTTACGCAATTCAATAGAACACGCAGCAATAATTGCTAATACGGTTGCGTTTAGAATAAAGGCTTTTGCTATTGTAGTTGCTCTTAAATTTATAACTGGTTTAAATGGCATATATAAATCTAGAGAGATTTTTTTTACGATACTTTGCATTCGGATTGAATGACCCAGTGATCATTTTCTTTTTCAACTTTGCCCGAAATCCATTTATCAGTTGTTAAGTGTACCGATCCATCTGATGTGGCTGTTGCCCTGCCAAAGATGCCATCTGAGACGCCTAACAGATTTCCTCCTGTGTCATACACAACGTCTCCTTTTTTTACGACATTGTATGCATTCATAATATTCTTGGCCCATGCGATGCGAGGCATTATTAATAAGTATATAAAAATACTATTTATATAATTATTTTATTCAATTTTCTATAATATTGATGGGTGGAGGACAGTAGGGATCGAACCTACACCTTACGCTTTGAAGTCGTATTATGCTTCCCTATTACACCATGTCCTCCGAGTTTGTCGGCTGCGGGATTTGCGCCTCCGGTGCCACGCAATGCGAACATACCAGGGCCTAAACCTGGCTCCTTAGACCACTCGGACAAACCGACATAAAAAAATTTATTCTGCCTACTGTCAGATTCGAACTGACGTGGGGCTCTCGCCCAGAGGATCTTGAATCCTCCCCGATCGACCTGACTACGGGAAGTAGGCATTAATAACTTTAAAATTATGAATAGCGAGTCCAGGTTTCGATCCTGGGACCTTCCGGTTATGAGCCGAACACGCTACCTCTGCGCCAACTCGCTTTATATTTGCCTCGTAGGCACATTCTTGCTTTGCATATGCTTTCGATATAGATTGCCCAGCATATCCGGCCACACAGATCGGATATCCGTGTCAAGATCCCATTTGTGCAATTCCAAAGGGCTGTACTGATCTACATTTATTCGCATCCCTAAGTACATTTGACCATCCTGGTCTTTGTATCCCAAGGCCGTGAAAGTGTACTTGAAATTCGGTAAATTAATTGGCTTGACCGATATTCTACGGAATCCGTATCCCCAAGAATCTTTATTTTCCAATCCCTCCGTTAGCAATTTTGCTATTTGCTGATTGTTCATTTCGGTTGATGGACTGTTCATCGTTGTAAATGTATTACTTTATTTAATGGCGTTGATACCATATTTATCTTTATTAATTCTTACTTCAATTTTTTGGACATTATAGTGCCTTCTGTGGGGATTGAACCCACGGCCACGCGCTTAAAAGGCGCGCGCTCTACCAAACTGAGCTAAGAAGGCATTAATTTTGTCTAACTTTTTTAAAGTTTAATTTTGTCTAACTTTTTTAAAGTTTACGCTCCGGGACGGGATCGAACCGCCGACATCTCGATTAACAGTCGAACGCTCTAACCAACTGAGCTACCAGAGCATTTATCATCATATTTTCTACCCTCCGCATCATATTATACATCATTTTCTTTAAGTTGTTTTTAATTATTGTTAAAATTCATCCTTCCTATTCGACTTCTTTGGCGTTGTCGATTGATTATATTTCCTTGTTGTCTAATAATTTGTTCTAAATTATGTAATTCTATTCTACGTTTTTCTCTTATTGAATTATAATTCGCTGTTAATTGATTTAAATTATTTTGTATATTTAAAATATTTATTTTTTTTAGCTCTTGTTCTGCTTTTAATTCTGCGCATCCATTCATAAGTAATGTATGTTCCAATGAAATATCAAAACAATTACTCTTGATTTCTTCCAATAACTCCATATGATCATCTATAGTTAATCTTAAATTATGCAATTCTTCTCGTTCTTGATCTATTTCATAACTATTAGGTTCTTTAAAAACTGTTCTACAAACCGGACAGTTTGCCTTTTTTTTTAACCATTTAAAAAAACATTCCGAATGAAACACATGATTGCAACTAGTTATTACTCTTTTATTTATATCTATCTCTTCTTGGCATATGGCACAAGGATCTGACATATATTATATGTGTTTTTTAAAATTTTATTTTTTCCATATATTAAGTAATGAACGCTATTTTATATAAAATAAAACAACTTTTGAAATGCAAACAATGTTATTATCATCGTTGTTTATCAAGTAACGGACCTTTTTCTTTGTATAAAATACCTAATACTATTAATTATATTTGTGATCCTGTTTATAATCTCTCCCAAACACGATTACTTGAATCGCAAAAAAAATCAAAAATAAAATCAATTACATCATGGAATATACAAGAACTTTTTTGGCACTCTTATAAAGGTGAAAAAATTAATAATATTTTGAATTATATTTTATTGAGTAAAAGTGATGTCATTTGTATACAGGAAGCATTTGAAATACCCACCCTTGATGCCATCATTTTTAATAACAAAATTAAAAAAAAATTCCCTTATTTTTTAACTGGATCTCTTGCAAATCAATTTATTGTAGGTGAAAATTCTGGACTATTGGTTTTGTCTAAAAATCCAATCATTTTTAAACAGTTTACTCCATTTCATAAAACTACTTGGCCGGATGGATTCGCTTCTAAAGGCGCTTTGTATTTTTCTATTGGAGATATAAATTTTATTAATACACATCTACAATCTGATAATAGTACAATTGCCTATTTACAATTAAAACATATTCTCACAGAAAATCCTTTTATGAATAAAACTTTTTTAATTGGTGATCTTAATATTGAATTTCCTCAACTTTTTACAAATACTCTTATTAATAATACTACTCCAACACATAAAGACACTAAAAAAATCCTTGATCATATAATAAATATTACTAACGATATTCATTTTAATGTTAATGTCGATACTTGGGATATTACACACTATTCAGATCATTATCCTTTAATTGCACTTATTAATTAAATACTAGAGATAATACCATACTTTTATATAATCGACGTAATAAAGGAGAAAATTGTTCATATATTAGTGTTTTGCTTATCAAAGGAAACACATATTCATGTATCTTATAAAGTATGTAAATCAAATAAACTAATATTTTATAGACATAACTAAATATACAATATCTCATATTCTCAACTATACCCCATTCCTCTACATAACTGCACATATCTGTTGAATGTCTTTTTAAAAAAAAATTATATGTATCTATAATCCCTTCTAATACTCTTCCATGTATTGTCTTTTCATTACTTACATTTAATATGCTTTTAATTTTATCATACCTCGTTAAAGTTATATATAGTGTTTTTCTTTTTTCCTTTTCCATATAATCTTTAAAAATATAAGGCATTCCGCCATCAATATATTGTCTTTTATTTTTTTCATAAAATAATTTACCATTTATTAGAAATGGCATATGACACGATTTTAATATTGTATCAATCAGTTCTTGTCTAGACTCGTACTCGTTTTTTAAAATACATTCCTGTGTATTAATATCGAAAAATCTTATAAACAACCGCCCCTTTTGGAGAGATTTGAATAAACTGTCAGATAGTTCATTTACTAGCTTTTGCAATTGTTCTTCTAATTTTATTAGTGTTAAGGTTTCTCGAAATCCTTCTTTCAGTGTTTCATACTCATTTATATAAACATCTAACTTATCAATTAAATATAAAAATCCGGCATATCCTCCCACGCTAGCCCCTGATATACGTTCTATTTTAAAATACTTTAATTTTTCCATTTCTTTTATTAGCATTAACCCTCCTATTTCATATGCTCCATTCATGCATCCACCCTCTAAGACTAAATCTAAATCAAATAAAAAATTATGTTTATTTAGATTCTTTAAAAGAATTTCAAAGTTCATATCTTTTAACATTATAGTTTGTTTATTTTTTAATTTGGTCACTTTTACTCTCCGTTGTTATTAATGCGATTTTCAAATGTATCTACAAATGTTTCGATAGGCGGTTTTTCTTCCCTAAAAAGTAACACGCGTGTTAATCTAGGGGATTGTAAATGTGATGGATTTCTAATTGATCCATCTGGATTTGCATAGAATAAACACCAACATTCCAACTCATTATCTCCGAAATTTATTAACATTCCTTTAGTATCGGATTTCCATTCAGAATTTAGTCGCCGTTCTTCCATATATCTACATATTTGATTAAACTCTTTGTCACAAAGCTTCCCTGTTTGTTTTAGTTCCAAAATCATCTTATTTCTAGGCATTAGCAAATCTTCTCTACCTCGGATATCATGAGGTAGTTGTATAATCTCTCCATTCCTCTTTTGATAGTGTAAAAGTCTAGCCACCTCTTGCTGAACAAACTCTCCCATCTCTCTCAATTCTGATTCCAACGCCGCCTGATAATGATGTTCTTTTCCTGAAAATGGAAAAGCTGCATATACATCAATTGATGCTCTGACAATTCGTGTTATCAAACTTATATCTTTACTCAATCTAGCTGCTAAATCTGCATTTTCAATTGCAGAATAACTGTACTTTGAATGTCGCTTTTGATGCGCCCCACTCACCTTCTCCTTAAATTTTCGGAGTTTGATACATTCCGTCATTAGCTTCATCAAATCATTCGATGTTACAGCGTGATTAATATCTATATCCAATCCATCGTGTAGTTTACTTAGTTGTTTCATCGTTAGAGCTATTCCTACTTGGTCTTTTGTTGCATTGCTATTATTTGCCATTATTCTTGGTGTTCTTGTGGTGTTCTTGTGATTGTATTAAAGTATTGTATACTTCTTTTCTTTCTCTTTTTTTGTTCAATTTTTTAATAACTAATATTCCTTATTTATAAATGAAAGGTATTGCTGTATTTCAAAATAAATTAAAAGGTTATGTTACATTTATTCAAGAAGATTCTAAAAGTATTGTTAAAATAAATGGCCATATTAGTAATTTATCTCCAGGTAAGCACGGATTTCATGTACATAAGTACGGAAATTTATTGAAAACTGATTGTACAAAATGTGGAGGGCATTTTAATCCCACTAATAAAGTTCACGGTGGTAGAAATGTAACCAATAGTCACGCGGGCGATTTAGGCAACATTACTGCAAATAAAAAGGGTATAGCAAAATTTCATTTCGCTGTTGACAAAATGACACTTTACGGGAAAAATAGTATATTTGGGAGATCGATTGTTGTTCACGCTGATCCAGATGATTTGGGTAAAGGAGGGTTCCCCGATTCTCTTACTACTGGACACGCCGGTGCTAGATTAGATTGCGCCGTTATAGGTATACAGTCTGATTAATTATTTTCTTATGATGTTATAATTTTCTTGGAACCATTTGTAGGTGATATTTAATCCATCTTGGAGAGATTTAAATTTAAAATTAGGATATAATGTCTGTAATTTTAAATTGCTCACGGTTTTCCTCATACATCCATCCCCTTTTGAAGTATCGAATATTATATCATGATTTTCAATATTCATCGCCCGTGCTAGCGCAAAAATCATTGTTCTAATTTTTAACTCGTCTTTACAACATATAATCGGCTCGGTTGATTTATATTTATTATCCAGAAGGATCTTACAAATTATTTTTGCGAAATCTCCCGCGTACAAAAATTGTCTCAGAGGTCTACCCGTTCCATAGGCAATGTGTTTTTCATTTGTATTGTTCGCTTTATTTCTTAACAGAGTATTATGAAATCTATGCATTAATGCTGGTATCACGTGACCATCTTCCAAGTTAAAATTATCATATTCCCCATATAGATTTACAGGTATCACGCAAATATATTCTGTATTATAAGCTTTATTATATTGCCGACATTGCAACTCTAACATCCTTTTTGCAAAAGCGTACCCTTCGTTTGATGGATGCGGTGCACCATAATGTATTTGCTTTTCATCCATGGGAAATTCGTATGGGTATTGAGGATAAATACAAGATGATAGGCAGAATATCCCCCTTTTTATTTTATATTTATGACTCATTTCTAGTATGTTTTCATTTATTTTGATATTATCACTGAACATTTTTATACCGTTATTCATATTCATGAATAATCCTCCTACGCATGCTGCTAGATGAATTATACAGTCGAATTGTTCATTGCTTGAAAAATAATGCATTACTGATAATCTATTTGTTAAATCACAATCATTTCTAGATAAAAATATGAATTTATTGTCATTTAAAATATTTTTTTCTTCGTCAGTTAGTTCATTGTCTTTGTTTCTCGTTTTATCTACTAAGTCCTGGATATGTGATCCTACCATTCCTGTACCGCCCGTTACTAATATACGCATTTTTATATATTATATAAAAATTTGGTTTTATATTATGGTTTTATATTATGGTTTTATATTATGGTTTAATTCTTTATTTCTTGTTCAATAGTTTTCTGTCCAAGTTTCACCTTTATAGTTATTATAAGTTGTAAATTCACCAGTTTTTCCTTCGTAGTTTTCCAGTAGGCTTCCCCAGCAGGATCTGTAATTTTGTGAGCCACCATATACAGTTACATCCCATTTTCTTGCAGCTCGCCAGTTAAATTTTCGACCTCCGATAGACTTGTACTTACCAATGTATTGTTCTGGGACACCTTTGTTTATGAGTTTCTGTTTTTCCGATTCTGTAAAGAACTCTATTTCATCCATTGGACCTACTATGGTATATTTTGAAAATCCATTATCTAGTCCTACACAAGGAACTCTATCGCCGGAGTATCTTAAGAACAACTTAAGTTTTTTTACTTCTTCTTTCAATGAGTCTTCAATGGATTGTTTCTTTTCTTCATGTTTGTCTTTCTCCACTTTTGACTTTTCTGTGAATTGCCGTTTATCTTCATCTGACATTGAACTCCAATCTTCTCTCATTTTTTTGTTATAAAGTTGGTAAGCTGTCAATGGCTTTACCAATTGTTTGATTTCTTTTTGAGCTTGGGTTTGAAGGTCTGCGATACTAGTCATTATGCTTGTTTATTGTGTTTTTTGTATTGTAAAACTATGATAAATTCTATTCAATTTAATATTTTATTTATATAAATATGTCATTTAGATTAGCGTTCCGTTATATTTCTTATCGCAAACTTCACGATAGGAAATTACCCAATGTTTTAGCGAGATTTACCAATCGGGATCCTGAATATATCAGTACTTCAAGTCCTAGAAAAGCAGATCATTGTAGTAAAACAATACTAAAGAGTATCGGCAGTAAGACTATTGACAGTGAGACTATGTTTGATGCAAAAAAAAAATTTGAATGTTGTGGTGAAAATAGTTCATTAACCGAAAGGTGTGATATGTGTCCTTATGATAGATATTATTAATCCAGATGTACATACTGTCCCCAAGGATCTTCCTCATCTTCATCCGAAAATTCACACTGAATTGCTCTATTTTTTGTTATTATTTTTTTTGTGACTTCATGTGAATCCTGTGGTAATGAGAATAATATTTCCATTATTCTATCACATATCCCCTTTTTAACTTCTTCTTTTAATATGATTCTTGATCTTTTTACTGGTGTAAAGTGTGCTATATCCATTGTGTTATGCGTTAATTAATGTAGTTTAATACTTATATGAAAGATTATAAAATATTCAATTTTTCATATAACATTGTCTTCATGATATCCCATGGGATCATTCGTGATTTCTTTATATATAATTTCTACTTCCCGATCACGTCTTAGTTCTTTTCTTATTTTTAAACAGCAAAAACAACAACATTTGGAGAGAATATTTCCCATTAATTACTAGATATATTATATTTATTAAACCGCCACTTGTTCTGACTCAGCTTCTACTACTTTAGACTCCGGTACTTTTAAATATGCTTTGCCACCGTCTTCAACGAACGCCTTTACACTACCCAATTGCATTACATTATCATAATGAGCTTGTAAAGTTGGGTATTGAGACAATACATCGCCCAAGCCAGCCTGAACCATTAAATACAATGTTGAGAATACCGCGATATCACCGGCATGATAATTGTTTCCCGAGAAATAGTTTTTGTCACCTAAAAGTTTTACCAAAGAATTTAATTTTACTGGCAACTTGGTTGCTTTAACCTCTTGCCAAGCTGATCTTTGCGCATCCTCATCCCCAGAGTATTTAGCCTTCGCAAATAAGGTAAAAATATCTTCAGCTTGCTCCATCAACATATCTGCTATCACGTTCTCTTCAAGATTCTCTGGCCAAATATTTGCTAGTTTTGCACAGTATCTCGCAATCGTACGCGACTGGGCAACAACTAAGTCGTTATGATATAGTACGGGTAATTGACCAAAAGGCATTCGATCTTTTGGCTCTGGCCAGGTGTTTGCCGTGTCTGTGTCCCAAATATATTCAACATTTGCTGATCTTAACATTAGCATTGACATCTGGGCTCTGGCATTTAAACCCCAGTAAACAAAACGTGGTTTCTCGTTATTTACAATTGCGCTCATTATAATTTATAGAGTTGATATCTTTTTAAATACAAATAAAAAAGTATTTGCAATTATTTGTGTTACTTTTTTAAAGTATATGTTCAATTATTTGTGTTATTTTTTCAAGTATATGTGCATTATTTGTGCATTATTTGTGCATTATTTGTGATACTTTTTTAAAGTATTTTTTAAAGTATTAGAGTTTGAGAGGATTTGCTGTGGATTTTTTTTGTTTTGAGGCTCGAATGCTCGATGTGAACATTTTTTTACCACGTCTTTGGAGCTTTACCGGTACCTTCGTCCAGGTTTTCATTGATCTCAAAGCAGGAATCATAAGCGATGTATAAATGGTCAGTTCTTTTGAAAAGCACGGGTCTGTTGCCATAATAAGACCCAGGTTATTGATGTTGTAAACGCCATCGATTTGCTCTAGTGCTCTTTGAACAAAGCTTTTACGAGCGCGACTTTCACAAATGTCTTGCCAATCTTCTTCCCTGTTTCTGAAAACTTCATCTGTCATCTCTTCGTCTCTGTGATGATCCATGTTTGCTTGAACAAGATTTCCATCTACTAATCGTGTAATGTGATTATCAGTTGCCCGTACTCCCGCCGAGCGATCTCTTGTAATGATTGCACCTTCATACTTTTTTGTTCCGCAAATTGTAATGTATGTTGGTGCTATCAGCTCAGAGTTTTGGAATTCGGTTACTGCATCTGAGTAGCATTTCTGCGAGGTCAAAATTTCTCTTACCAAGTAGCCAATGGGCCAATAACCTGCGATACATCGATATATGTTTTTGGAGAATGCCATTGCCGGCGAGTCACTGCACTGTCTTGTACGACGATAGTTAATTGATACCGAAAAGCTTCTTGGTTTCATTCCGGTGAGAATTCCAATGTAACCTGCCCAAGTTGTACCATGGAACACAATCCGACCTCTTGATTTGTAAACTACGTTGATCGTCAAAGCTTTTAACTCTGGTAAATCCCAGTCCATTGTTCGAATATGAATTGGATGTCTAGGTCCCTGAACTACAACTGAAGTGCAAGCAGCAAATGCCTCGTATGCCAGTTGAAGCATTAATACTCGTCCTACCTCGATTCCAGTATCTCTCGCAATTCCTTTGAGTTCATTGCAGTAAAGTACTGCATTTGTTTTACAAGCAACTCCTAGAAGTGGAACTAAGACTGATTGGGCTGTTTGACCAAGCATGTCGTCCGCCAATTTCGTGGCCAAGTGGATTTTGTCTTTAAAATCCGGGACAATGTGTGCCCATCTTTCCTCCTCAGGCTTGTCAAGATTAATGGTGTATGTCGGACAGTCGTTTTGAAATAAAGATTTTTGTTTGATACAGCTCATTATTGATTGTATATATAGTTTATGATATGTTAGTACTATATATCTTTTTGTCAAAAAAAAGATTCAATTTTTTGGTAACTACTTATCATTAACCGTGAAAAATTGAATTTATATATATAATGTAGCATGATGGTATTAATATCATTCTATATCAGCAGTATGTCCAAATCAAACGTGTACCACGCTTACTTTTCACAAACAGCAAAAAATAAAAGAATGAATCATAAGGAAAGGTTTAGTTCTGAGTCTTTTCAAAATAATAAAGTAGTTCTTTCAAATATTTATCTCTCGCAAGAAGGCAAAGAGGTCGAAATAACTGAAGTATGTCAGGAGAAAAAAGAAAAATTTAACTTTGAGGACATGGAGTATCGCGGTATTGTTGTAAAGTGGGCCCGGTCCATTTTCAAGTCCTGATTATGAGTTAACTACTAAACTTTAACATAGACACAGCATTAGCATTTAAGAAAACGGTATAAAATCAACATTAAGTATTTTACTACAATGGAATCAAAAAAATCGGATATTTGCTTGGTAAAGATGAAGAATAAAAGACCGACTATCATTTCAACAGATCTTCCATTTGCTAGACCGGTTCGAAGATGCGAATACTTACGCAATACTTGTCCTTTGATTTGTCAAAATCTAAAACTTAAACTTTTTGATCACCTTTTGCTAGGTGGTGAACATAGTAAAAAAATTTCTCCTGAATTTAGTTCTCCCATGAGTATTAGAACCGATATTAGTTCGGAAGACAAAAAAAGTATCGTATTAGCTGATCCCAAATTTGGTATGTTTAGTTTATTTAAGTATCACGTGCGACGAGGGTACTTAAATCAAGAGTTGAAAAAATCTAATAAAATTTACTGTTCACATATTTTTTCTTTGGCCTTCGCTTTGCCAATACTTATTTTTATTAGTCAATGGTTGTTGTATATATCTTTAATTGCATATGAAGCTCGCACATTTGATGGTAATTTCTGTCCTAATACAAGTCCTGTTGAAAATAAGATGATGATGGCTGGTATTGGCATTGTTTATTTTGTACGTAGTTTTTTTATATGGGATAATTTGACCACTAGGATTGGTTTGCAAAAAATGAATCGTGTAGATAATATATCTGCTATTTTAGATACGTTTCAGGAATTTTTATTTACTTTGATGGTTTATGGTGCAAATATTTGGATTATATTTGCCGAAGATGATCTGCAAAATATGATAATGAATTCTCTAGCAATGGAGTTTTTAATGCAACTGGATAATGAATTTGAGGAAATTTATTTTGACAACATGCCCGGTTCAGCAGAAGATATTTATGATAATATTTATGTTACTTACGATGAAAATAAAGAACTTATTGAAGCCCGTCACAAAAAATCTCGCTGTTTCCGATGTGTTAGTTATACTTTGGTAATACCATATAAAATTTTGGTGTTAGCCATATTCCTGTTTCCCGCGTTTTGTTTTTTCACTGCTATATTGGGCCCTGTGTGCAGGTAGATATTAGGAAATAAGTTTAAATATATAGAGATAGCACTAGATATGTCAATGAGTCGCATTTTGGAAAATGAAACCGTACTATATATTATTGCTAGTTCGGTTGGTGTTGGGATTTGTAGTTGCTGTTTGATTCACCTTTGTAGATTAAAATGGAGAGAAATTCAAAGAAACCGTCAGATTAAACCTCAAGAAACTTTATTTGTTAATCCCCTGCGCATCAAAGAAGAGAAAATATTGAGGATTATTTAATAATATCTATTTAATATAAAGATGGAAGTTGTTAAAGTCAAAATTCCAGTAGGAAAGAACGGGTTATACCAAAAATTTCTTGCGAACCCTTGGGGGGAAAAGGGAGTTGGATGCGCAAGCGGATGTATTAAGATAGAATTAGATGATAATATGATGAATCAAATTAGAAGTTTTAAAGAAAATACCACCCGTCTCGATGAAATTCCCACGGATATAATTCCTGGAAAAACTGATCCATATTTAATCGTCAAAGAGCCTGGCGTCTTTTATTGGGTTGGAGGGGTAGATCCTACAAAACTTTGGACACCTGGAGGAAATACAAAAGGACAGTATAAAGAAATAAAAAGGAAGGATGGGACCATCAAATCATATAAATTAGACGTACAACTTGGGGAAACAGTACCACCCGATAGTAAATCTAAAATAAATGCCTACGTTGTGTCTAATTCTACAGTGAATAAGGTAAAGCAGTTGTACCCTGTTGTTCCTCCAACAAATAAAAGTGCCAAGTACATACCGTTTATGCAAAAAGGTGGTAAAAGTAAAAGGAGACGTACTAGGAGATTCAAGAAAAAGCGCAAGAAAAAACAAACCAAGAAGAGAAAGAAGAAAAGGAGAACTAAGAAGAGGTACAAGAGGCGTAAGAAGAAGTCCGTTAGAAAGAGAGGGAAGAAGAAAAATTGATTTAAAATAATTTACTGTAGTTAGTAAACAACAGTACACTATTTATACAATGGATCCTCAAGAATGGCTCAAAACCAAAATACCCGTAATGAAAGCGTGTGATGAAAACTGGACAATGGAACGATATGATTTTCCACAGAATGTTCGCGATTGGATTAAAAATAATTGGATTAAAGTGAATGAAAAAGGAGGTGGTACTTATGCCGAACCTAAATATTTTAATGAAAAACGTAATGATCCACTGCATGCGTGGTATGGAATGTCTTCTATGGACAAACCTAGTTAAATAATATATAATGTTTAATAATTTGGAATGACAATGAATAAATACAATGGATCATCGATATCACTTGGGGATCTCAATCTGTTTGGATGATGAGGTTGTCGGGTTAGTAGAATTTTGATAGTGGTTGTATTGAGTAATTTTTTTCCAAAGGGGTAAAGGTATAATGAGATTGAGCGGTCCGCGTATTTTACTCTTTTCGCAATTTCATCCTTGACTTCAGCTATAGACGCGTTCTCTGATACTTCAAATGATATACTTTTTTTATCTTCAACAAACAACACCACCACGAAGTCGTGAGTTAGAACATCAAAATTATGCCAAGGCCGGTGTGGTAGCAGAATGACTTTGCGGCTGGTTGTATAGATTCCACTGCTGCACTCGTTCATTGTAAACGCGCCATGCTTCGGTAGTGCCTGGATTTTGTTGTTGTTGTTGTTGTTGTTGTAAAATTCTGGAATCTCTTGATTTCCTGAATTTTACAACAATAACTATCTTTATTTTTTTTTGGTTTTTTTTGGCTCTCACGTATGCGCGTCTTAGTAAAATTCCACCGATAAAAGATATACATAATATGGATGGTAGGGACATTTGTGAGGATTGTAAGTGTATTGCGTTGAATAACATTATTAAGGTATTTTATTTTCCAATTCAATTTTTTGTTTAGGAGTTAATAAGAGTATGTATATTTAAATACTCCAAAACAAGGTAATTTTATAAGTATTGTAAATATAATATTTTGTTTGTATATTATATAATGTCAGGAGAGACTAAGACAGAACCTAAGACAGTAGACTGGAAAAATTTACCTGTTTCAAATGACAAAACGTGGCAAGATTTGCATAATGAGTCGGTAAAATTAATCAAAAATCACGGTATCAATGAACATGGAGAAGATCAGGAGCATTTTAGTACGGGGAACACGCGTGGAATGGCAAAGGCACGACAACTACACGACGTGTTAAGAGCCTGGGAGATAAAGAAGGAGAAAGAG
>Ga0233412_10000425_pt1 | contig 24758 bp, 23 predicted proteins | sample Na_anoxic_4_MG_FD_180667 | JGI IMG/M metagenome (GOLD analysis project Ga0233412, IMG submission 180667) | Seawater microbial communities from Saanich Inlet, British Columbia, Canada - Na_anoxic_4_MG | ecosystem: Environmental > Aquatic > Marine > Inlet | place: Canada: British Columbia...
TTCTCCCTCAATCTCTTCCAGACCTTCTTCTTCGACCTCTTCTTCAGGTATGGCAGAAGGTGCGGCTATAACAGCTATGGTCAGATGCTTTTCTTCCGTTGTCGTAATTCCGTCCGGGAGTTTAATGTCCTCAACATGAACGGAATCACCAATGTTCAGATCAGAGACATCAATATTCAGAGATTCGATCAGCTTGTCCGGAAGGCAGGAGATCGTAAGCTCTCTTCTGATATGCTGGATAATGCCGCCTTCTGTGACCCCGAGCGGGGTGTTGAGCAAGCGAATAGGGACTCCGACCGTAATTTCCTTATCCATGGATATCTCATAAAAATCAGCATGAAGGTATGTGTCTTTGGTAGGGTCAATCAGAAGATCTTTTAACAGCGCTTTCCTGGTTTCAGTCCCTTGATCTGATTTCACCTGAAGATCGAAGATAATATTGTCACTTGCGTCTTGATTGATGATACGTTCAAACTCCTGATAATCTACGGTTAACATAATAGATTCGGTATCAGGACCATAAAAAATGGCAGGAATCTGATTGTTCTCTCTAAGCTTTCTTGCTGCTCCTTTTCCCTTGCTTTTTCTCACCTGAGTAGCAAGCACTACTTGATCCATTTGTCACCTCCGGTATTAATAAAATTCGATAGCAATGCACGTATCGTCCAGTTCTTTATTGTGCTAAACGAATAGCGTGCTGACCGAATTAGAATTGTGAATTCTTCTGATAGTTTCTCCCATAAGTTCTGCTATAGATAAGACAGTAATCTTTTTACATTCTTTGGCATTGCCATTGAGAGGGATGGTATTGGTTACGAGCAGTGTATCAATAGCTGATGATTCAATCCGTTCAATGGCAGGACCAGATAGGACTGCATGTGTACAGCAGGCATGTACCGCAGGGGCGCCCCTGTTTTTAAGGGCTTTTGCGGCCTGGGTTAAGGTGCCTGCCGTATCGACCATATCGTCAAGGATAATAGCGGTTTTGCCGTTTACTTCCCCGATTATGTTCATAGCCTTTGCAATATTGGGTGCATCTCTGCGTTTATCTATGATGGCCAGGGTTGCATTGAGGCGCTTTGCAAAGGCTCGAGCCCTTTCCACACCACCAGCGTCCGGGGAGATAATAACAAGGTCGTTTTGAAAGTTAGATTGGATGTATTTCAGCAAAATGGGCGCAGCAAAGATATTGTCGACCGGAATATTGAAATAACCCTGGATTTGCCCTGCATGGAGATCCATCGACACTACCCTGTTTGCCCCCGCCACAGTAATTAAGTCTGCAACAAGTTTGGCGCTGATCGGAACTCTCGGTTTAGTCTTTCGATCTTGGCGACCATAGCCGTAATAAGGGATTACTGCCGTGACCCGGTCAGCAGATGCCCTCTTGAGTGCATCCATGATAATCAGAAGTTGCATAAGGTTGTCATTAACCGGTGTGCATGTGGATTGCAAGACAAACAGATCCTGCCCCCTGATGTTTTCGCCTATTTCTACTAGGGTTTCCCCATCACTAAAGGTCTTGACGGTAATTTTGCCAGGCTCGATGTTGAGGTATTTGCATATCTCGAGCGTCAAATCTGTATTAGATGTTCCACCAAAAAGTCTCATTTTAGCTGCAACCTTTTAAAAATTGAGAAATTGACTGTGAATATTTCTGCATTCCATAATTTTCAGCTGCTATTAACGGTATAGTAACTATGCGTATCACGAGATCTTTGCAAAACGCCCCTTTTTGGCTCTCCGGGGCGTAGGCCCTACGGGCCGGAGGCTTGACCTTGACCAAAATCGAACATTTTTCAAAGGTCTCATAATATTGGCTGGGGTGGGAGGATTCGAACCCCCGAATGCGGGCTCCAAAAGCCCGTGTCTTACCGCTTGACGACACCCCAGTATCTCAAAGGAATCAGGTCTTGACATTTGAAAAAATTTTCAAATATCAAGACCTGACTCCATAAAGACCTCCCCCAAATTTTGGGAGGAGAGTGCTCTTTTTGCCGATAATGCCTGGTCTTTCGAACTGAAAATACCAAAAACGCTAGGGCCGCTGCCTGACATCAAAGCGCCATTCGCCCCCGCATCCACTAATGATTTTTTGATAGTGTCGATGATGGGAAAATGAGATGCCGTGACTGTTTCCAAGTCATTTTCAAGTATTTTAACGACGTCAAGAGGTTGTTTTCTTAATGCATTAATAATAGAGTTATTTTCATCGTTTGTCAACTGAAATTTCAGGTTGCCATAGGCCCACGAGGTCGAGATGAAAACAGGAGGCATTATAATCACGTACCAGAATCTCGGCCAATTCCTGATAGGCTCCAGGATTTCCCCAATTCCTGTTGCAAGGCATGGCCTGCTTTGCAGAAAAAACGGTACGTCTGCCCCTAAATTCAAAGCAAGATCCTCCATGTCCCTGGGTGTGAGTGGGTTTGACCACATTTCATTCAGTGTTTTGAGAGTATATGCAGCATTGCTGCTGCCTCCGCCTAAGCCTGCGGCTACAGGAATATTTTTGATGAGTTTTATAGAAAGACCGGAGTTAATACCGGTTTGAGAAAAGAAACTTTGGGCAGCCCGGTAAGCAAGGTTTTTTTCATTATTGGGTACGGAATGGCCCTCACTAATAATTGTAATCCGCTGTGAGCGGGTTATTTTTAATGCAAGAAGATCAAACAGGCTGACAGGGACCATAATGGACACCAGTTCATGGTATCCATCCGGACGACGACCGGTTATCTTTAGTCGAATATTCAGCTTAGCAGGGGTGCGGACTGTCTTTTTTAATGTTACCAAACCTTTAGTGTCAGGTAAAGGGTGGAACCTTTACGCTTGATCAGGAATAGAATAGCATCGCCCTTTTCATAGTCCTGAATCTTTTTGTTAAATTGATCAAGGTTTTTTACTGTGACCTGATCTATTTCCAGAATGACGTCACCCTGTTTTAGTCCAGCCTCTGCCGCGGGAGTGTTATTATTGATCTGAACTACCACCAGGCCGCTCGTTTCTGAAATACCGAGGCTTCGCGCTAATTGAGGGGTGAGTTCTTCGACGGTCATGCCTAAATATGGTTTTTTCTGATCTGTCTCCCTGGAGCCTTTATCATCTTTTAATTCCGCTAATTTAATTTGGAAGTCCTTTTCTTGCCCTTTTCGTATAACTACAACCAGGACAGTTTTGTTTACAGGGGTACTGGCTACAATATAAGGCAGATCCTTCATTTGTTTGATAACCTTGCCATCAAAGGACACGATAACATCACCGCGTTTAATTCCGGCCTTATCAGCGGGCGCTCCGGGTGTGACATCTGCAACCAGAGCTCCTCTTTCATCTTTTAGTTTAAGCTTGTCCTTCAATTCAGGAGTAATTTTTTGGATCATGACACCCAGCCAGCCCCTTATTACTTTCCCTTTTTTGAGTTGCGGAAGGAGATCCCTGGCCATGTTGACAGGAATAGCAAATCCAATCCCAATGCTTCCTCCGGTCCTTGAGAAGATTGCTGAGTTTATCCCTATCACTTCTCCGGAAGTGTTTAAGAGGGGGCCCCCACTATTTCCGGGGTTGATAGAGGCATCAGTTTGGATAAAGTTGTCATAGGATCCGGCACCGATATGTCTATACTTTGCGCTGACAATACCTGCTGTAACCGTATTCCCCAGGCCAAACGGGTTTCCAATGGCTACAACCCAGTCTCCAACCTCGAGATTGTCTGAATTTCCCAGGGTAAGCGGTTTTAAGGGCCGGTCTGTTTCAATACGTATAAGGGCAAGGTCGGTCTTTGGGTCACGGCCAACGATTTTTGCGGGGAATTCCTTTTCATCGGTTAGTTTGACCATTATTTCATCTGTGTTTTCTACCACATGATTGTTTGTTAAAATAAAGCCGTCCTTGTCGATGATAAAACCGGAACCAAGGCTTTTTTGCCTGTGCTGCTTGGGTATCTGATCCTTAAAAAACCGATCAAAAAAGTCTTTGAATGGGTCATCAGGACTGAAAGGTCTTTGTCCTTTAAAGGGCATTGGCTTGATTCCCGTGTTCTTGATAACTTTTACCGTACTAATGTTGACAACCGATGGGCTAGCCTTCTTTACAAGTTTGGAAAAAGACTCAGGACCGGTTGATGGGAGGGAGGAAGGAAGGGCCTCTTTAACTGTGACAGGACTTAATTGAATTGCCACGAAAAATCCGGCAATTAGACAAAAAAAGGCCATTTTGTTCTTGGCCATAAATTATGCTCCTTAATCACTTACTTTCTTTACTATAAATTTAACAAACCCAATAACCCAATGAATCCGATAACCTGCTAACCACTATTATTCCGTCGCCTTGACATATCTCCATCTCAGGTCGTTCAGAATACTGTCGATAAATTTTTTCTCTTCTTCCGTCAGATTACCTTCGGTTTTTTCCTTTAGCATGGCGATGGTATCAATGGCATGTTTGGCCATGGGCAGATCTTTCTCCTTTTGGCCTGTCTGAGGGTTTTCAATTTCACCAAAGTGATAAAAAGCGGATGAACTGAGACTAAAGATCAGGGAGGTAAAATTGACCTCCGGCAAGGGGGCTTCCCTGGTCTCTTTTTGTTCCGGCTCTTGTTTTTGCTCATCTTTGGGTTTTTCTTCTTCAGGTTTTTCCGTTTTCAAATCGCCTTTTTCATCCAAGGATCTTCTGTCTTTGATTACAAAGCCTTTTTCTTCTTCAGCCATGGTTTAACTCCTATAACTCGATTTTTCTTACTGAATAAATGCCTGTAAATCCCCGTAGTTCCTCAAGAATTTGATCATTAACAATGGAACTGGTTGTCAATAGTATTACGTTCTGCTTTTCCCCCTTTTCTTGTCCTACCTGCATTCGGTTGATGTTGACTTCATATTTTCCAAGTGTAGTTGTGATCTGCCCGATAACACCCGGTATGTCTTTATTGTGTATAAAGAGATTATGGCCCTCAGGAATGGCCTCGAGATAGAAATTATTTATTCGCAGAATTCTGGGCATCTCTTTGCCAAAAATGGTACCGGACACGATGTTTTCAGCTTCCAGGGACTTGACAGTAAGCTTAAGGAGGCTTGCAAAGTCTTCAGAAGTTGTGCTCTTGGACTCAACTACCTTTATTCCTCGATCAGCGGCAATATATGGTGCATTGACATAGTTTACGTCATCTTTAAGGATTGGTGTAAACAGTCCTTTTAGCATAGCCGTTGTCAAGGGGGCTACATTGTGTTCAGCTATGGTGCCGGAATACTCAATCCTGGCTTCTAAGACGGCGCTATCAGCAAGTTGGGATTGCAATGACCCCATCCTTTCCAATAAAGTAGCGAAGGGCCTCAGTGTAAGCATTAGTTCGGTACTGATGCTGGGGATATTTACGGCATTTTTCACTGTTCCGTGGAGGAGGTATGCGACAATCTGTTCGGCCACATCTTCGGCTACATTATCCTGGGCCTCAGTGGTGGAAGCGCCTAAATGGGGCGTACAAATGAAATTTGGCAGTTCCATCAGTTTGATCTTACCTGGTGGTTCTGTGCTAAAGACATCAAAGGCAGCGCCTGCTAAGTGCCCGATCTTCAAGGAATCATAAACATCATCTTCGTTTACGATGCCACCACGGGCGCAGTTGATTAACATCGCGCCTTTTTTCATTTTCGCAATAGTTTCACTATTGATCAGATCGCCGGTTTCGTCGGTCTTCGGGGTATGAATGGTGATGTAGTCGGCCCTTTTGAGAAGCTCTTCAAAAGAAACAGGTTCAAGATCCAACTTTTCAACAGCCTCGGGTTTGATATAAGGGTCATAGACGATAACCTTCATCTTCATACCCTTGGCCCTGTCAGCTACGATCCGGCCGATATGTCCCGCTCCAATCAGCCCGAGAGTCTTGTTAAAAAGTTCACGGCCTTTCAATTTTTTCTTCTCCCATTTTTCATCCTTGAGTGAGGCGGTTGCCTGAGGGATGTTTCTTGAGAGGGACATGATCATGGCGATGGTGTGTTCCGCCGTTGTTATAGTGTTGCCGTCGGGGGTATTCATTACCACGATTCCGCGATGACTCGCAGCAGGGATATCAACATTGTCCAGTCCGATCCCTGCACGACCGATGACCCTTAGCTTGTGAGCAGCCTCTAAGATGTCTTCCGTAACCTTGGTGGCGCTTCGAATAATAAGGCCTTCATATTGGCCGATAATCTCTTTGAGTTCTTCGGGAGTGAGACCGATATTTACGTCAACGTCAATACCGGGTGTCTCCTTGAATATCTCAATACCAACATCCGATAGAGGGTCGCTTACAAGAACTTTCATTTGTTAATGCCTTTCCTTTTTAGACGGGATGGTCATTTCATCTTGTTGATTTCTTATCAAAATCCTATTAATGCAGAGAGAATTTGTCAAGAAACATGTTTTGAAAATAAAAACTTTGCGGTTAAGTACTACGGCTTAACACTATGACGATCTATAGCGGGTATGATCAAAGAGGTGTAATAGGTTTCTTAAGAATCTCAACCGGCAAGAAGTTGCCCTGCCCTTTTTTCCCCTTAAACTCATCTTCTTCTACCATAATTACACCTCTCTGCATGACTAAAGATGGTGCACCGACACAATCCAGACCTTCATACAGGGTATAAGAAGTATTGGAGTGCTGGCTGGTCTGGGTAATGGTATGCTTTTTTGCCGGGTCAAAGATTACGAGGTCGGCATCTGATCCTTCCTGCAGGATTCCTTTCTGAGGATATAACCCGAATATTTTCGCCGGCATCTCGCTCATGGTCCTGACCAGGGTGCAGAGATCGATTCTCCCTTCATTGATTCCTTTCTGATAGGTGACGTTGAATATCGTTTCGAGAGAGGGCGACCCAAAAGGTGCTTCAAAGAAATCGTCGTCAATCTTCTTGCTTTTTGGAGCGTGGTCGCTGGCAATCACATCGATAATCCCCATCTTAAGTCCTTCCCAAAGGGCTTCATTGTCCTGAACCGACCTGAGAGGGGGGCCTATTTTGGCCAGGGGGCCATTTTTTTGGAGTGCCTCGTCCGTCAGGCAAAGATATTGAGGGCATGTCTCAGTGAAGACAATCCGGCCTTTATCTCTTGCATTTCGGATGGGGTCAAGGGCACGCCCTGCGCTCACATGAACGATATAAAGAGGGCAATTCATGACCTCGGCAATGGAAATCGCCCGGAAGGTGGCATCTGCTTCCAGGATGTCAGATCTAACCTTAAGAAAGACGTCTTTCTGGGGTTGATCCCGATATTTATCCTCAAGATAATCAATGGACAGCCCGTCTTCCGCATGAACCATGGCCAGCCCTCCCAACTGGGCGATCACATCCATTGCTTTGGCGAGATAGTAATCATCTGTCATCCATCCCAGCTTGGCATAAGTCATGAACATCTTAAAAGATCTTACGCCCATTTCAAAACATTTCCGCATATCTTTGATTTGGTTTTTTGGATCAAACATAGCTCCATGGATGGCAAAATCAGTGCATGACGTTTGTTTCCCTTCCGCAATAAAATTTTTGACCGTATCCGCCAATTCCATGCCCGGTTTCGCATAGGCATAGTGTATTATTGTGGTGACCCCGCCAAATGCGCCTAAGATAGAACAGTCTGCAATTGTGTCCACATAGACAGGATGAACATGAGCGTCTATCAAGCCCGGCAAAATGTATTTACCCGTGGCATCGATTACTTCTCGGGCATCGGTGTCTTTCAGCTCAGAAGCCATCCTGGAAATCTTTCCATCCACTAAACCGATGTCGAGTCTATTGATAGACCTGGGACAAACAGCCAGTCCTCCTTTTATAATTTGGTCAAAGGTATTTTTCATGGTCAATCCTCCTTTTCTGGCTTTTCAATTTTCTTTAAAAAATCCCAGGTAACTCAGGTATTCAGGTTGAAGACTGAAGGCTGAAGTATATCAATCACCTCGCAACGCTCGAATTAAACCATTCAAGACCTTCTCTTAAACCAGTACTGCTACCTCGTCAGCCAGCTCAAATGACCTAAGGGCTCACTCAAAAATAACTTCACATTTTCCCATCTGCAGCTTCGGGCCATCTTCGGCTGCTGCTCAATCGTGAAGTCATCGAAATAGTTCACTATTCCTCTGGCTTCACTCAATCGCAGCAGCCAAATCTCACCCAAATCTGAGCGTCAATTCTGCGAAGTTATTTTTGAGCAAGCCCTAAGTTTTGTGTGATCGCGCATGATTTGTCCCTAAAAGCCTTCTACCTTCAGTCTATCCACCTGAGTAATTGCTTAAACAGAAGATTTATTCATTCCCTTATAGCCATCCGGGACTGGCCGGCCATCGACATACACACGGTTATTCTCATCAAAAGCAAATCGACCTCTCGCTATCATTTCAATTGTGAGGGGAAAAATTTTCCAGTCCGCCTTTCTTTTCAGGGACTGCTGGTGTTCGTCTACTACTTTAAGGAGTCTCTTATTATCCTTGATCAAGATTTCGAGAGGTTCTGAGAGTTTGACTGGTATTGGATCTGAAACCATTAATAAGGGGCCCGTATCCACGCCCTCATCCGTCCAGAGCGTAGAGGCGCAAAGCATGCTTTCTCCGCCCGTAATAGCATCGCGAACTGCGTTTTCCCCAACATACTTTCGACACTTATCAGGCAAGAGAATGGAAAGATCAGAAGGGTGAATATTAACGCACCTTTTTAGTGTTGTATAACTCATATATCCCCCAAGGGCAATAAGATCGATCTCAAAGATCTCCACCAGTCTCCCTGCAACACTGTCATATTCTCTCCTCGCGGCCAGGCCCTCAGTTGTATTGACCGTCCTATTCAATGACCTCAGCCGATGAAAAGACCGAATATCATAACTGAAATACGGGATACCGTTATCTAAGGCGACTTTTTCTCCAACACAAGTTCCATCTGACCGGTCGCTGAATATGAAAACCACTTCAAAGGGTGATATGCCTTCTTCAATTCTCAAATTATTTTCCCATTCGATCAGCCTCATAATATTTGTGCCTGAACCTGACATAAAGGCGGCTACCCGCATGGCCCGTCCAGATCTTTCTATATCAAAAACAGGTGTGATAGGCATAGAAAAACCTCATAAATCAACAGTCTCATTCATGTTTGCTCATTTCGGTCTTGCCTCTGCGTTTTCTATAAGGGCCTTGACCGGTTCAAGACCGTATGGCGTTCCCTCTTCGATGGCCTTAAGCACAGACCCGCCCCCGGTAAAAAAGAAATACCGGGCATTGTCCATAGCGGCCAGGTAAAGGCCGGGGCTGAGATTCTTGAATTCCTGGAGGGTATCACCGCCACCGTATAATTTTTGTGCATATAGATTCTGATCAATGGTCCTGTCAAGCTTTTGAGATCCCTCAAAAAAGTGGGGTGTAAAACCCATGACCGCATTGACAAATATTGTCTTGGCTGAATCGATGACCTCGGCCACTCCGGGGACGTCGAAAGATTCAGGAGACACGTCAAGGAAATAACCGTATTGATCACCCTTCTTGAAATCTTTGATACTGAGGGTCCTGTATTTTCCTTCCACCCGTTCCTCAATGGTATCCGACTCGACAATAAAAGGCAGTTCGACCACTTTTCCGGCCTTCTTGTCCTGCTTCACCAGATCTTTGGCAGCCTTGATGTCGGTCTCGCTTATTCCGTTTACCCGAATGTCATATTTGGCGCACAGAAAGGTATTGTATATAATCCCCCCCAGTATCAGGTGATCAACCTTCTTGTAGATCTCCTCAAGCGGGCCGATTTTGGTGTCGTACTTTGCTCCAGCCACCACGGCGACAAAGGGTCGTTCCGGTTCCAGGACATGCTTGAGATTACTGAGTTCTCTTTGGAGAAGAAAACCCGCAAAGCCCGGCAGATGTTTGGTAATGTCAAAAGTGGAGACATGGGACTGCCACGAACCAAAGGCATCATTGATAAAGACGTCAGCCAGGCCGGCAAGTGCCCGGGAAAAATGGTCTCTCTTCTCCCCTGCAGCCTCCTCGCCTTCAAACCAGCGCGTATTGGGCAGATAGATACCTCCGATCCTGTGAGCGCGCAGGTCCTTGATATGCCAGTTGATGGAAGTGTCAATTTCTCTGATACCCCTTTGGGGATCAACAGGGAACCGGGGCACCGTAAACCTGGTATGCAGTTTACGTTCCAGATACTCAACAACAGGCTGGACCGAGGTATTATCTTCCACCTTGATCTGCCCGGTTTTTTTGTCACGTGGCCGACCTACATGAGTCATGAGGATGGGGCGGCCTCCTCGTTCAACAATATTATACAGGGTGCCAAGGGTTGCATCTATGCGGTAAGGGTCATGTATCTCCCCCTTCTTGACCACATTGTGGTCAACTCGAACAAGGACGACCTTTTCTCTGAGATCGGCATCCTGGATGAGAGGCAACCGGGGGTCTATATCCGGCTCTGTCATAACAGCACTCCTCATGTGCCGGTGAATCTTTAAAGAAATACCGGCTGGTTAATCAAAATTCAAATTTATTTCCACCGTTTCTGATTAATGCCTTTACCGGTTCCAAACCATTCGCATTGCCTTCATGTATGGCCTTTAGAATAGTTCCCCCGCCCGCGAAAAAATAATATTTTGGGTCATCAACCGCAGAAATATAGGTGCCTGGAAGCAATGTGCGGAATTCCTGTAGCGTATCACCACCTCCAAACATCTTGTTGGCATTCTTGTTTTTATCAATCAAGGCATATAATCCCCTGCTGCCTTCGCTGAAATATGGGGTAAAACCCATAACCGCATTTACGAATATGCTTTTTGCATTCATAATGGTATCGGAAATATGCTTTTCCTCAAAAGACTCTGCTGCAACGTCAACAATATAATTTAGTTCTGTTCCCGGTTTTAGTTTCCTGATATCATGAATTCTATATTTACCTTCGATCTTTCCATCCAGGGTATCAGACTCAACAATAAATGGGGGTTCAACCAGTTCATCCGGGTATCTTTCCGCAATCTTCAGGAAATCATGCACTATTTTCAATTCCTCCTCATCAATGCCTTTAATGTGAAGACCATATTTCACGGACAGATAGGCATTATAAATGATCCCTCCCATTATTAAACGATCGGCTTTTTTAAGGAGTGAGTGGAGAGAGTCTATCTTTGTATCAAATTTTGCACCGCCAATAACAGCGAGCATGGGTTTTTCAGGGGAATAGATTCGATCAAGGTTCTTGATCTCATGCTGCATTAAATAGCCTGCAAAAGATGGGAGATGATCTGCAATCCGAACAGTAGACGCGTGCGGGCGCCATGAACCAAAGGCGTCATTTACGAAAACATCTCCAAGACCGGCTAATTGCTCACCAAACCTTTCCGCCTCAATACCAGTGGTCTCTTCACCCTTGAACCAGCGGATATTTGGAATATAAATGCCGTCTATTTCACCTTGTCGCAATTTCTTTAATAATAAATTTACAGAGGTGTCTATTCCAATATAGCCACCGTTTTCAGGATCTTCTTCAAAATCAGGCACAATAAATTTTGTGTAGAGTTTCTTCTCCAGGTAATCCACGATCGGCCTAATATCATATTCATAATTCATACTGATCTTTCCGGTCTTTTTATCTCTTGGGCGGCCAACATGGCTCATTAAAATTAATTTCCCTCCTTTTGAAAGAATATTAAATAATGTTCCAAAAGTAACATCAATTCGAAACGGATCTTTAACGACATGCTCTTTTGCAACATTGTGGTCCACACGAACAAGAACATTCTTTCCCTTTAGATCAGCATCCTGGATTATTGGAATCTTTTGCATTTTTTCTCTCCCAACGCTATTTAATTAGTTACAGAGTTGCCGGACTCCGGTGTTTCGGCCCTGACCTCAAAACCGAAGGGTTTTTACCTGCCTGCATACGACATACAGGCAGACCGGAGTGACGATTTTCAAGGGTTTATAAAGAATAAAGGAAATATCCCTGCAAGTCAATTTTAATGACCCTCTCTATGTTGTGGTCACGGCATTATCGGCTGTCTAAAGACTCAAATCACCCAATTCATACTGGACAATAGCAACCAATGTGATAGCAGCAGTCTCTGACCTCAAAATCCTATTTCCCAACGAAACGGAAATAAAACCCGCATCTTTAGCAACCTCGATTTCTTGCTGAGAGAACCCTCCTTCCGGCCCCACGACACCTATGAGCTTTTTCAACGATGAATAACCCATCAACAAACTCTTAAGGTCTTTAATCTCTTCCTCTTCCCACAAAACCACCTTTAAGGCATCTTCACTTTTACATCTTTCCATCAGTTTGTTGAAAGTGACCACAGAACCTATCTGAGCCGGTGAATCTCTGTCAGATTGTTTTGTTGAACTTTGAGCTATTTGACGCCAGTGTCTTATCTTATTGGCAAGCCTGTCTTTGCCAAGCCTGACTACAGTCCGTTTTGATGAAAATGGGGAGATATTGTAAATACCAAGCTCTGAGGTTTTTTGAATTATATAGTCCATTTGCCTGGATTTTATCATTGCCTGGCAGAGTGTGATTTCAATGGGGGAGGGAGAAGGTTTGGGAATGGGGTTTTCAAGAGAGACAAGCACTTCTCTTGGTCCGACAGACGAAATCAAGGCCAAAAAACGTGTGCCCTTACGGTCTGAGAGGATAAGTCGATCTCCCGTTTCCATTCGCAGGACTTTTGAAATATGCCTTGCCTCTTTCCCTGTAATGGAACAGGTCCCCTCATTTTCTATTATCTCTTCGACAAAAAAATGCCTTAAAGTCCTGTTCATAATTCAATCTAATAAAAACCCCCGTCATTCTGACGAGGGTTCATAGATTTCTCTTATGCTTTCTGAAATACGTAGTTTAGCTGCCCATTAGGCAGCTTATTGACTTCCGTTTTCATCTCCATGCCCACTTCAATGTCTTCTTCAGGCATATCACTTGCGATTCTTCCAAATATTTTGTGATTTCCATAGTCCAACAGGGCGATAGAGTAAGGAAGATCGTCTCCAAATCCAACAGGGGCATATTCGAGTTTACTGTAACTGACAAGTTTTCCCTTCCCGGAGATCTCAATCCACTCCACATCGCTTTCCAGGCACTGATAGCAGTCAGCCCTGGGTGGGAAAAAAACCAGACCACAGCCCTTGCACCGGGTACCCATAACCTTTCCCTTCTCCAGGTAATCGACAAAGTCATTTACCTTTGTAATGGAGGTAAAGCTTACTGTTCCGAATTTCTTAAACCGATCATCAACCTCTTTCTTTTTCTTGCTCATGTTCTTACCTCCCAAGAATAGTGACATTACCGTACAGGCCCACACCGCCGATATTATGGACCAGCCCTATTTCCGGATCCTTGACCTGCATCTCACCCGCCTCACCTCTAAGCTGGAGGACAATAGTTCGGATCTGGGATCCACCGGTAGCGCCAATAGGATGCCCTTTTGAAAGCAGCCCGCCATCTATATTGACCGGGATACTTCCTTCCTTGTAGGTCTCTTTGCTTTTGATAAGCTCTTTCCCTTCTCCCGGTTTTGCAAAGCCCAGATTTTCATAGGCCATCATTTCAGCAATGGTAAAGCAATCATGGACTTCAGCTATGTCAATATCTTTTGGGGTAACACTGGCCATCTTATAAGCCTGCTCACCGGCCTGTTCACCTACAATCAACCCGGTAAAGAGATCTCTTCCCGCCATATTTACGCTGGTCGAGGCAGCACCCAAACCCAGAATCCAAACAGGTTTTTTGCAAAAGGACCGGGCCTTCTCCTCGCTGGCAAGAATAATACAGGAACTTCCATCTGCATTGGCACAGCAGTCTCCCACCCGAAGCGGGCTTGAAACCGGCCCGGACATGGGGCTTTCAGGATCAGAGAACATCTCAAAGGTAACAGGTTTACGATAGACAGCCTTTTCATTAATCTGGCCATAGGTTGATGCCTTTACCCTGATAAGGGCCAGGTCCTCAGGTGTTGTACCGTACTTTTCCATATGAGCTCTGGCATACATGGCATAATAGGCAGGCATCATTGTCCCGAAAGGGCTTTCCCACTGGATATCGGCGCCACGGCCCATTCTTTCCTGGGACTCTGCAGAGGAAATTTCAGACATCTTTTGAAACCCGATAACAGCCACAACATCATGAAGGCCTGACTTTATCAGTGTATAGGCAAACCTTAATCCCATACTGCTTGATGAGCAAAGGGTCTCAAGATAACAGGTTGGTTGAGGTGTAAGGCCAAGATATTCGGCAAATACACCTGCTGGGGATCGCTGTTTGTCATATTCGGGGGCCGAGCATATAATAGAAGCCTCAATATCCTTAGTAGATATCCGGGCATCCTGCATGCAGTCCTTAAACCCCTCAAAGGCCAACTCTCTTATCGAACCGGTGTATCCTCGAACAAAGGCACTTTGTCCAACCCCTATAATTGCTACTCTATCCATAAATCACCTCCTGATATTTCTTTAATAGTATTTTGTTTGTTTCTGATAGAATCAAGAGAAAGATATGCTATGTATTGTTCATATGTCAATATCAAAAGCTGGGAGAGTCAGGGAAATGTCAGAGTCAACGCTGACTGATTCAGATAAAAACGATTTATTTTCCCTGTTAAAGCACTTAAATCCCAATTTTCAATACTCAAATCATATATAATATCACCTGTTTAATGGGGTTCTCTTTAAGAGACACAATCCAGACCTTGTTAGTTGCCCTTTCAACGGCCCCGGTACCGTAACAGGAGACTGATATCCTCATGTCGATGCTGGCTTATTTTCAAAGACCTATTACTGTTTACAAGGATACAAGGACGGTGTCTTCGGGTCAAGGAAGATACGGAAACAAATTTCTTTCCATCTTTATCAATATGATGATATTATATCAGGAGGGTGCCCGAGAATGGCTGTTTTCTCTCTGAGCCGTAGGATCTACCCTCCGGCCTGTAAGCCCTACGGGCTGGAAGCGGGGCTGGAAGCGGAGCCGGAGGCCCCAATTTCTAAGTCAGGCTTATATTATAATCCTCAAAATACTTCAATGTATTCCTGTGATTATAATTTTCGCTTTCCCCGCGACAAGCTCGAGATCTTCGACTTGATCTCGGGAAAAATATCTCATTCTCAGACAACATCCTATAAGGACATTGCCAATTAAAAGAGGCTGAACATTGGTCGGGAAAATAGAATCCGGTTTTACTCTGGCGGAGTTAATCATTGTTATGGCCATATTCGGTATCCTAACAGCCGTTGCTATTCCAAATTTCATCTCGATGATGCCGGAATTTCGGTTGAATGGCGCGGCCAGACAGATAATGGGGGATTTAATGGCTACAAGGATGAAAGCGGTTAATGAGAACAACAGATTCAGGGTTTTCTTTCTTGGCAGCAATCATCAGTATAAGATATTAGATGATGATAACAATAATAATGCAGAAGATAACGGTGAATGGACTGACACCAAAGATATTCGGCATGAATATTCTGATGTAACATTTAGCGCTACGGCTAATCCGATATTTTATCCAAGAGGATCTGCCTGGGGGTCAACCATAACTCTGACTAATTCTGTCGGTTCAAAGAAATACGTCAGGATCGCCACAACTGGACGTGTTAAGATAACTGATAAGTAAAAATCACAAATGGAAAAACCTCTTTAATGCACAGCTTTTATAAAAGCAATAACGGTTTTACCCTGATTGAGGTCTTGATTGCAATAACTGTTTTTTCTGTGGGTCTGCTGGGAATAACATCTTTGACAATAGGGATTATCAAAGGAAATAAGTTCAGCAACAATCTGGCCACGGCCACTACTCTGGCTCAGGATCGAATGGAAGAAATAGTAGGGGCAGGATACACCAGCGCATCAGGTAAAGATGAAGCCTATGGCAATATTGCTGACTATCCTCCGTATAGAAGAACCACAGTCATTGATAACAACAAACCTTCAATGGATATGAAAACAGTGACTGTTACAGTCTATTGGAATTCAGATACCCATTCGGTTGTTTCAAAAACTATTCTTTCAAAATAGATTGCTATGTTTTTTTCGGTTCAAAACAGAGAAAGCGGAGTCACTCTCATAGAATTGTTAATTGCCATGGCGCTCTCCGGAATCATCCTGGGGACTATTGCCGGCATTTTCATTATACAGCGCAAAACGTATGATACGCAAGAACAGATTACGGAGATAATAATGACTGCAAGAGCAGCGACAGATATGATAACTCGTGAAGTCAGGATGGCTGGATATTATAATCCAATAGGCGGGACTGAAATGCAGAGGTCTGATCCCATAAAAACAAATTTTGTCGGTATTCCATATGCCCCTAAGCAATTACAGATAATTTCAGATCTAAATGATGACGGCAGTACTACTGGACCAAATGAAAATATTACATATGCCTATTATGATAAAACCAATCAAATCAAAAGGAAGACAGGAAAAGGATATTTTCAACCATTTTCTGAGAACATTGAAGAATTTAAATTTGATTACCTGGACAGTGCCGGCAATACAACTACCTCAACCGCGGATATTCGACAGATAAAAATTACAATAACCGCCAGGACATCCAAACCCGATCCTGATTATTCAGCTAATGGCGGTTTCAGGAAATACACTCTGATTTCTACAATAACACCGAGAAATCTTATGCTTTAATGACAAGCACTTATGTATTAATAGATGATTTGGCTGCTATGCGTTTTAAATTTAACAGTATCGTAAAAAGCCCAAAACCCCCTTTCCTTTCAAATAGAAACGCTTGGAGTGAGGATCAAAACGGAATGGTCCTTGTTCTTGTCCTCTCGTTTTTGGCAATTATAAGTCTGTTGGGGGCTACTGCTATTTTAGTAACGACAATAGATATCAGGATTGGCGGCAATTACAAGACCAGCATGCAGACCTTTTATAATGCTGATGCGGGCGTAAATTATGCAATTGCCAAGATAGAGGAGGGACTTAAGGCTAATCCCCAGACATTTAGCCTTCCAACTTCAACAGACCCCAAAAATTCTAAACATACCAGCAAATTCAAGTATTCTATTCCTTCAGGGTTTTACTTTTCGATTTCAAATATAACAAAGACAGGGACAAACGCCTATTCTTTCACGAGCACAGGAAACGATCCCAAAACCAATGCCGAGACAACCATAAAGGCAACATTAAAGAGAGACGCTGTGATAAAATACTCTTCTTTTGGGGATAAAAACCTTGATATCAAAACCGGTGGAATGATTCAAAGTTATGACAGTAGCAGTTCAGACCCAACAAAGAACGATCCTGATAATCCCTTATTTCAAAGCACACATGAAGCGGATGTAGGTGCCAATGACCAGTTGGTGACCCGCAAAAAGACATATATAGACGGAAGCGGGGTGCTGGGGGAACAGGCAGATGGCTCTCCAGCAAAAAACAAAATTCATGAGGAAACAATCTTTTACGGGCAAACGCCTGTCTATGCAGGGAGGATTATTCCGGACCCGATAGGGGTGAACTCCGGGGGAGTGTATGATCCATCCACGTATAGCGCCAGCAACGACAATGCCTCCGCATCTTTTATTTCCGGGGATAAAATTTCCGTAGGAGGTGGTAAAGGAAATAATGGTAAAGCCACAAGTACAAGTGTGACACTTTATGGAAAAGCAGGAGGAGCCAATTACTACTTGACAAGCATCAAACTGGAAGACGGGGCAACACTGAATATCGATACAGCTCCAGGCCCAGTCAATATCTTTTTGACAGGTCCTTTTGATGCACAAAATGGCTCGAACATCACGGTTATTTCAAACTCTAAAGACCCTGGATCTTTTTCTATCTTCTCCAAATCAACCGGTAAAATCGACTTGAAAAATAACAGCGACTTTACAGGACTTGTATATGCGCCCTATGCAGATGTAGTTATAGAAAACAGTGGGGATGTCTATGGTGCTATTTGGGGTAAAAGCGTGGGTATAAAGAATTCAGGGTCATTTTATTTTGACAGTAGCCTTAAATCCAGATACACGTCAAACGAACTATCACTGACAACGTGGAAAGAGACATTTTAAGCCGCAGGTCTTATTTTATTCAACTTTAGAGTTTATATTGTCTCATCTGTGAGAGCTCTTCTTTTCATGCTTTGAGAGTTACTTTTGTAACAATAACAATTTCTTCCAATATTCGTCCTTTTGCCCCTTGTCGTTCCCGGCCTTTGCCTCCTTGAATGCTAACGAAACCCTCTGCCGTTTTTTAGCTTGATAATATTAACCTGGCAACTAAATAGTCTAACTCCGTCATGCCGGACTTGATCCGGCATCCAGTACCCACCTGGATTCCGGCTTTCGCCGGAATGACAATATTGAGGTATTTAATTGCCGAAGTAATATATGACGCAACACTTATGGAAGGGATTAATATTATTAACTTATTGGTATGTTTAAATATATCATGTTTATGTTGACTTTGGAGTCAAGATAATATAGTCGACCAATACGTTTAGACTTCAGAAGAGGCGCTTATGGAAGACATGCAAAATCATAAAGATTACAGGAATATAGACATCGATCAAGTCGGAGTAAAAGGTATCCGGTATCCCATAACTGTCCTTGATAAAGATATGGGGGCACAAGAGACAGTTGCCGAAATCAACATGTTCGTCAACCTGCCCCGTTATTATAAAGGGGCCCATATGAGCCGCTTTGTGGAAATCCTAAACGAACATAGCCGGCGGATATCCCTTCAAAATTTCTCGGAAATCCTTGAGGTTGTGAAAGCAAGGATGAATGCGGAAAGCGCCCACATGGAGATCACCTTTCCCTATTTTATTAGCAAGTCGGCACCGGTGACAGGCATTGAAGGCCTTATGGAATACAGATGCACTTTTAAGGGTTCCTTAGGCAGTAAAAGAGACCTGCTCATCATGATCTTCGTTCCTATTTCCACACTTTGTCCCTGCTCCAAGGAAATAAGTGATTTTGGAGCCCACAATCAGCGAGGAGAAGTCCGTCTCCAGGTTCGTTTCAAGAAATTCGTGTGGATAGAGGACTTAATCAAGCTTGTTGAGCAATCGGCCTCCAGTGATGTCTATTCTGTCCTTAAACGGGAAGATGAAAAATACGTTACAGAAAAGGCCTATAATAATCCCATGTTTGTTGAAGATATTGTAAGAGACATCGCTGTAAACCTTAACAATGATAACAACATTACCTGGTTTTCAGTTGAATCAGAGAATTTTGAATCGATCCATAACCATAATGCCTATGCATACATAGAAAAACACAAGGAACCGTTTCCAAAGTGACGTGAAACTTATCAAAAACCTCTTTTCTTTGCCCCATCCTTATTAACCTGGCAACTAAATAGTCTAACTCCGTCATGCCGGACTTGATCCGGCATCCAGTACCCTCCTGGATTCCGGCTTTCGCCGGAATGACAATATTGAGGTATTTAATTGCCGGAGTAATATGATGGGCTGAAACCGACTCTCTTGAGTTTTCTCCATTTTTCTCGAACAGGGCCATCTAACCTGCTATGGTCTGTCTCTCTGATTCCCTGAATAAACGAATTGTTCCGTATTCACCGTCAAAACCGCCTTCAATGATCACCTGACCTCGACGCATTCTATCGACTGCCTCGGCAAGGACAGGCCCCCCCACTGTCGCTATTTCAGTTATGGGAATATCGAGAAGGATCTTTAGCTCTGCTCCAAGTTCCGACAGGAGCCTTTCATAAAGAGACGTCACCTTTTTTGTCGCAACACCGCAGCTTAAAAGCTCAGAGAGTACCTCAGGCAAGGGAATAAGGCTGAAAAAATCCTTTGAAAATCTGGGAGTATCACGGTCCGAAAGTTTCCCTATTCGGTTGAGAACACCAACTGTCAATGATTTTTTACACACCGGACATAAACCTTGATATTTGTCCGTATCAGCTGGTTGAAGCCTTACGCCACATTTACGGTGGCCATCCAGGTGGTATTTTCCTTCTTCTGGAAACAATTCGATGGTTCCTATAAAACCCTGTCCTTTGGTCATTCCCTGAATCATATGTGTATAATCCAGCTTCGTGTCAAAAAGATTTGCCTCACGCCCCAGTTTACCCGGGGAATGTGCATCAGAATTAGAAATCAGGAGATAGTCATCCAGAAATGATATAAGCCGATTCATGGGCGGGTCAGAAGATAGTCCTGTCTCCAGGGCATGAATGTATCCTGTGAGGTCTTCAAAGCATTCTTCTAATGAATTAAATCCGGATTTCGACCCAAACACGGAAAACCATGGAGTCCAGACATGGGCAGGAATAAAAAAGGCCCTCTCACTTGCTTCAAGCGTGATTTCCAGCAAATCCCTTGAGTCAAGCCCCAGGATTGGTCTGCCATCAGAAGAAATATTGCCAATTCGATCCAATCGCTCGTTTAACCTGAAGACAGAATCTAAGTCGGGCATAAGGATCAGGTTATGGACCTTCCTGGTTTTTCCGTTTTTCTTATAAATACAACTGATTTCACCCGAGAGCAAAAACCTCGATGGCGCTATGCAGGAGTAGGGGACCTGTGAATCCACTGCTTTTTGGAGATCAGGTCTTAGCTTATAAAGCCCTTCTTCTGCCTCTATAAGTTTTTCTTGAAGTTCCGTCACCCAGCCCGGATGAGTTAAATCCCCCGTACCTATAACTGTGACACCTTTTTTTTGGGCCCAAAGAGAAAGGTTTTCGGGATTTAAGGCCCTGGAGGTAGCCCTGGAAAAGTGAGAGTGGATATGAAAATCAGCAACATATTTCATGGTCTCAAAGAAGCAAAGCTTTTAAAAGTCATGTCAAACACTCCTTATAGTAATAGAAGTGCGCCAATCAATGAAAGGCGTTGATATTGTCTATCACGAAGCTGCAATTGCCAGTGTACCGGATAGCGTAGAAAATCCCCTTTTTATACACACGACGTCAATCTTGCCGGCACTCTCAATGTCCTCCTTGCTGCTAAGGAAGCAGGAATCAAGCGTCTGGTATATGCATCGAGCGCCGCTACTTAGTGTCTGAACGAAAACTGTCTTTTTCGCCCATATCTGCGTCAGATTCAAATTTTAATCCTCGAAATATTCAATATATTCCTGCATGCCCCGTAGGTCCGGAAGATCGTACTGGGGTGGTTGAAATTTTCGCCTTCCCCTCCGGGGCGTAGACCCTACCCTCCGGCCTGTAAGCCCTACCCTCCGGCCTGTAAGCCCTACGGGCTGGAAGCGGGGCTGGAAGCGGGGCCGGAGGCTTAACCTTGACCAAAATCGAACATTTTTCAGAGGTCTCTCCTTATAAGGGATGCTGGGGTTCGGTCAATAAAAAATCGCCCTTTTCAATCCAGGATTTAAGTCTCCGGGCAATTTCCAGTGCCCCCACGTACGAGGAGATTGGCGCTGTCTGAACGTCCTGGCCGTTAAATCTGATCGTTCCACTTTTCAGTTCTCCATAACTCACCTGTCCGAGGCTGGCTGCATTTCCTTTTGGGTAGTCATTTCCATAATCTATTATTCGTGTGAAAAGTTCATCGTCTGAAACTCCTGTGAAACGGGCCATTGTCTCATCCAATACAGGAATGGGAACACCGAATCCGACCGCAAGGGAACAGCCGTATCCCAGCATACTGACACCGACCAACCACTTTGGATCCATATCCTTAAGGTCCCCCATGACCATGAGGGTTCCGGCAGGAGCTAAAGGGACTCCGTTTTTACCCCTCTCTACCTCGGGGTTGTGTTGCGTTCCCGGGCCTATAATATAACCCCGTGCACCCCCAAGAAAAATACCGGTCCCCATACCTATGGTATGATAATAAGGATCATTAAAAAGGGGACTCAATTGCCCTGATGTAGAATAGTTTGCATTGCCTGCCCTGGGTTTCAAAACTCCCATATAGGTATAGATTGTTCTGGAGGTCAGGTTAATGGCACAATTATAATTCTGGTACCCATTCCTTGGGTTTAACAGCATGGCATAGGGAAGATCGGAGAGGGTAATTCTTTTATCAATCTCCGTATTGGGATAACAGTCAGTCCCATAGGCCGTCGCCCTGAGTCGCACCTTCTTACCGGCCACGAGATCATGTATAACATGCCCTCCTCCATATTTGAATTCCCCCGGATGCACCCTGTTCAGAGGGTCGTTTTCGGTCGGTTCCGTGGCCCCGATATACGCGTCCACAGCGGCAACTCCGGCATATGCAGGAACGTCATTCAGCCAGACCCTGGCAGCCTTAATGACTGGTTTTGTATGACCAAAATTAATGAAGGCCCCAGAAGAGCACATTGGGGCAAAGGTCCCTGTGGTGACAACATCTACTTCCCTTGCCGCTCTTTCCGGCCCTTTCCCCTTCACGATTTTTACCATCTCATCTGCCGTCACGACCACAACGCTGCCTTGTTTTATTCTTTTATTGATCTCTTCTATAGTTTTTGTCTTTTTTTTCTTGGGCACTTTCATTTACCTCCAGAAGTGTTTGTTGATTTTGCATAATAATAGGTACTGTGAAAAATCGCAACAAATTATATAGCCCCCTAAGTGAAAAAACAACAAGGGGGGTTAGTCCTTGACATCATAACGAAGGGTGTTTAATCTAAATGAAAATACTATAGAATAAATCAGTATGCTTTATAGGTGTATGAAAGGTAAGCCTGGAGAGGAAAACAGGATTTTGACGGAATAACCGTCTAATGAAACTGTCAATTAGAAACTGCTGTTGAACAGGAATGATGCCGGGTGAAGGCTGTTACGGAGGCAACTATGCAAAATCTGCTGGTAATCCTGATAGTAATTGCGGCTATTGTCTATATCATAATAACTTTTTATAAGAGGATGAAAAAACAAGAGGCCTGTTGTTGTGAGTGTTCTTCATGCCATATTGATTCAACATCTTGCAGGCCAACAAAAAATCAATATATTAACCTGGCAACTAAATAGTCTAACTCCGTCATGCCGGACTTGATCCGGCATCCAGTACCCTCCTGGATTCCGGCTTTCGCCGGAATGACAATATTGAGGTATTTAATTGCCGGAGTAATACAACTTTTGAGTAAGGGTGTAAATAGGATGACTAAGAGAAATATACAAAATCACGAAACAAAAGACTCCATAGATAATATCGAATAACAGAATGGATAAGGATCTCAAGCTACTTTGATTTTTTCGTAAGCATTGTTCAACGTTTGTGGATTAGGTTAAAAGGGAGTTGTTAATGTCCAAATTAACTTTGGTAATTGGAAATAAAAACTATTCATCCTGGTCTCTCAGGCCTTGGATATACATGAAAAATAATGGAATAAAATTCACAGAAAGCCGCATTGCGTTATACATGAAAAACACACCGAAGTTGTTAGAGCCATATTTTTCAGGTTTTAAGGTCCCTGTGTTAATAGATGACAGCTTAGTAATATGGGATTCTGTAGCAATATTAGAATTCCTGGCAGAAAAATATCCTGACTACAATGGATGGCCTAATAATTCAAATGCCCGGGCAGTGGCACGATCAGTAAGTGCCGAGATGCATTCGAGTTTTTCCGCATTGCGTAATGAATTACCGATGAATTGCCGAAAGAGGTTCAATAATTTCAATCTATCATCCAAAGTTTTAGATGATATTGATAGAATAAGAAAGATTTGGCGATACTGCAAAAAGAACTATGGACGAAAAGGACCTTGGTTGTTCGGAGAGTTTTGTATCGCTGATGCCATGTTTGCGCCAGTAACAATACGTTTTAAAGGATATAGTGTTCCACTTGAAGGTATAGAAAGAGATTATGTTCAAACAATGATCAATAATTCATTTATGATCGAGTGGATTGAAGCCGGCAAACAAGAAAAAGAAATAATAGAAATTGCCGAGGCCAATATATAATATTCCACTGTTCTTCCGTACCAGAATAATCTGTTCATTCTTTTTTAAAGGTTTACTCCGAAAAACTCTTAATAGATAGATGCAAAATCACGTATCTCGTTATCTATACCCCCCTGGATTTTTATAGCCATGTTCACACTGCATGAAAGCCTTCGGCCCAGGCATTGAGTTTGTCTATAACGGCATTATAGGTTTTCATGGAAATGTCCGGAAGTGTCCCGCCCAGGGCCTCTCCAGCCATTTGAAAACCCTTGTTTATGCCTGCCTTAATTTCTTCAAGCCTGTTTGGATCATTACCACTTAAGGACTTGGCAAATTGTACAATGCGATCAGATGTCTGCTCCACGCCTAAGTAACCATCTTCGGATATCATCTCATTGGCTTTCTCCGGTGTGAGATCCATGAAATCAATTGAATCGTCTCCGGAGGCAATCCGAGTTGTTGTGCCCTGCTCTTCAAGAACCCTGACAAGCATTTCGTGCAAAGTGCTGAAATCGAAAGTCATATGTTCGGTCTTTTTATGGATACCATATGTAATTAGCTCAGGCGGTGTTTTTTCGAGAGAGACCCTGTCCTCCTGAGACCGGATCTCATGTCGAGGGATTACGGATTGTTTTCCCTTTCCCTGAAATTTTTGGTTGCAGGCAACCTTAAACATATCTGTGTTGGATATACTGTTCAGCATTACATCCTCCTTTTGATAATTTGGGGAATATACCTTTTTTCATCGTTTGTCTGCGTCTATATCCTCGGCATATTATCTGTAAGTCTTTAGAGAAAAATGAGAAATAACTTGAGGGAGGAGAGTAACAAGAAAATTATCTACTGAATTTCACATAATCTTCCGGTGTGTCAATATCAGTGTTATCATAAAAGTTGTCTGGTTCTACCAAACAAACTTGATCACTATACTTAATAAAAAGGTTCCTGGCACCTAT